>Ga0123336_10000347_pt1 | contig 47385 bp, 31 predicted proteins | sample SSSSmetaG_FD_96466 | JGI IMG/M metagenome (GOLD analysis project Ga0123336, IMG submission 96466) | Glacier valley bacterial and archeal communities from Borup Fiord, Nunavut, Canada, to study Microbial Dark Matter (Phase II) - ​SSSS metaG | ecosystem: Environmental > Aquatic > Freshwater > Ice...
AAGATTTGACATGGCGTTTCCTCCTGATATGCTCAGGACAAATATCCAGTTAATTATATCAAATCTTCTGCAATACTAAGTTCCGATGTACCGTTATAACGGAAGTAACAAATTCATTCAACGAACTATAACTTGCATGGCGAAATTTGTCAACCATTATTTTACTATTAATATGTTTGTTGGGATTTTAGTCATTTAATGATATATGTTGTTGAATTTTGAATTTCTTTACGTGTTCTTCGTCCTAACCGCTAAACTCTTCACAAATTTTACTTTTTCCTATTTACTCATTCAAAAACAATGTGACCTTATCATTTATTTTCTTAGCAACCTGTGTAGCAGTTTTTCTTCCACTTATTAAATCCGGAAGCTCACTGTCAATTATCTCGAGAACAGAAACATCTACTATTTCCATGCCTTGCGTTCTGTCTACAATCTCGTTAGTTATATCAAAAAGCTCCTGAGTTATGTTAATTGGTGAAGCCTCGTAACTTTCACATATTTCTTACATCAGCTTTAATCAAGAAGTTCCAAGCTACCACGAATTTTTTTTGCTTCCATTATATCGTCTGTGCAGATTGCAGGATACATGTCTTTATATGCCTGCAGCAATTCAATAAATTCGAGAGAATCAAATTTAGATTTTTTATTGTCATAATCTATAAATGATATGCCACAGCTCGTCAGAATTACATTAAAATCAAAATTCCACCCTACCAAGTACTTATCCTTACCCTTGTTTTTTTCAGCAAAGCTTTTAGCAATATCTGCGAATTCCTTCCAAGTCCAGGTAGAATCATCAATGGAAATATTATTTTGAGAAAGAAATTCCTTTGCTGTGATGAATCCAAAACAAGGATAGTCTAAAGGGAAAATATATCTTTTCCCATCGATAACGCCGCAATCCAGTATGTTCTTATTATATTCAGAGAGTATAAAGTCCTTGTCCTTTGTAATTAATTCATTCAAGTCACAAAAAACACCTGATGAAATAGCCTTGCTAATAGACGGAAAAAGGTCACGTCCAACAAAAATGTCAGGTCCCTCACCTGCTAAAGTATCGGTTGCTAATTTTTTATTATACTCAACTACACTTTTATCAAGATCATTGTCTACAATTTTGAACTGCGTTGCCTCAATAGAAACCTGATTATTTGAACCATTGAACATGTCTATGGCAGTATTAAGTTGTTTATCAAAGGCCAAAGCATATACCTTTATGGATGGTTTGGAAGCTTCCTTTACAGCATTTACTTTATTTACATATTGATTATCCTCTGCTATTTGGCCTGAGCAAGAGGCTAGTGCCAATATAGCTATCGCCAAGAAAATACTTGATAACTTTTTCATAGTTTACCTCTTTCTATAGTAAATGTAAAAACATTGCACTAATATATCGATTAATTTGATTTTTAATTTATTTACTCATTCAAAATAAGATTTACTTTATCACTAATTACCTTAGCTGTTTGATCTACTGACTTTTTACCATTTACATATTGTGAAACTTCATCAGTTAGAATCTTACTTATCTGATAATCCCAGAATACTGGGCCCCCCATTTTTGCGACCATATCCTCATACTGCTTCCTCACAGTTTCAGAAATGGGAACAGAGGTATACTCCTTCTTCGTAACCCCATTATATGAACTAAAAGTACGGTCTTTCCCACTGCTACTTGAATAAAACTTTATATCATCCATATAAGCTTCTTTGTTTATCGGGATACCGCTGCCACTATTGTTCCTTCCATTTTGCACATCTTTTGACACCAGTATTTTAATAAAGTTAAATGCCACATCACTATCTTTACATTTGGAGTTAATAGCTACACAATCACTGATAGTATTATAGGATATAACCTTATTTCCCTCATATGATGGAAAAGGTAACAATATCATTTCCTCTCCTAAAACAGCTTTGAATATAGAATTCGACGTCCATATATCGGCTGGTTGACCCGTTTTTTGGTTAATCATTACAGCCTCATTGGCCTTAATTACACTTTGACCGTCTGTATACTTATCATAAATTTCATTTTTATTGGAAGCATTCCATACTTTTTTATACTTTTCCAGTACTTTTTTAAATTTATCTGTATTAAAGTTTGATGTCTTATTATCATAGTCGATATAGTCAGACCAAGAATTATTTAAGAACTGGCTGAAGGTTAATGAAGGAGCTATAACATTGGAAAGCTTCTTTCTATTTACAAGTTCTATATAACTATCCCATGACCATTCCATTTTGTCAGGTGATATACCATACTTATCTAAAGTTTTTTTTGTTGTAGCCAAAATATTTAGAAGAGAATTTCGCGGTATAAATAAATATTGGCCGTTTATTTTACCAGCATCAAGTATATTAGGAAAATACTCTTCTTTATTAAATTCCTTATCTTTTTCCATCAGTTGGTTAAGTGGTAAAAAAGCTCTGCTATCCATAACTTTTCTTATGGAATTAAAAGTACTAGGACGAAATAGAACAACATCCGGACCATTCCCCGACATTATTTCAGCGGATATAGTAGTATTATATTGCTGATAAGAGTCAAATGGAAAACACCTTTCATCCACTTGCACATTTTTATACTTATCTTTAAAAACTTTTATTGCATATTTAATACTCATATCATAATCCATGTAGTAAATACTGATTTTTTGACCATTGGGGCTAGTATTTTCATTAGTAGCAGCAACAGCCTTTGGTGCCTGAAGCTCTGAGTTATAGTAGCTTTGAATTTTCTGGTCAAGCTCTTTCACCATTTGATCCGACGGCAAGGAATCCTCCGAGAATTTGGAGACTTCCTCTCTTATTAGTTTTAATAATTCATTATCGATTATGGAGCACCTATCAACTTTTTTTACGATATCTGAAATCTGTGATAGAGCTTCTTTCTTTATTTTGTCATTTTGTTGACCAGTTTTCAGGTTATTTACATATTCTTTTACTTGCTTGTCAAAGGCCTTTGAGTTGACAGGTATAGCAAATTTAATATCCTTTGTCTGTGAATTTTCTGACAACATAAGCTTGATAAAATCATATGCAGCTTCTGTATTTTTACACTTTGAATTTACCGCAACAATCCTTTCAGGTACTGCTGATACATGAGAACTGCCGTCAGAAGAAGTTACGGGCATTATTCTTGCAGCTGCACTTTCTTTAATAGTGGAAAACGTCTCAATCGAATTTTCTATACCCGAAATAGGCCAATTAAGCATAATAACCTTTTCTTCTGACAAAAGCTTTGAAAAATCTTTCATTGTTGTGAGTTTAATCAGCTCTTCTTCAGGGTACACCGATGAATTCAGCTTTTTATAGCTTTCAAGCAAGCTCTTAAACTCTTCATTGTTTATACTGCATTTCTTGTTTTCTAGGTCAATAAACTTATTATCACTTCCTAAAAGTAATGGGTCAAAACTAAAATATGACATAAAATAGCTCTTACTCTGCCCATTCTTATCTTTATAACTTACAGCTGTATTCACAAATTCAGAAAGCTTTGGATATGGCTTGGACAATTCTGTTCCTGCTTTTTTTAGAATTTCATCAGTTGTATTCAAGATATTATTTATTCTATAATCCAAAGGCAGGACATACTGCTTTCCCTTATATAATCCAATATCCAGAACAGCTTGATTATAGTCGGATTTTTCAAAATCCTTATCCTTTTTTAGTTGACTACTTAGATCATAGAATACTTCTTTCTCCATATACTTTGATAGATTGGGGAACATATATGACTTACATACGATTAGATCAGGTCCAGTGCCTGAAAGGAATTTTGCTGCTGCCTCACTTGCCATTTCCATCTCTTTATCACTGCTAAATACTTTTTCTACTATTTTACAATTTTTTTGTTTTTCATTGAACTCTTTTACTGCATTCCTAGTTGATAAATCATATTCGTTTACATATACAGTCAGTTGTTTTGAGGTTTTATCTCCCCCCATGCTGCAGGCTGTAAAACTTGATAGAAATAAAAGTATTGATAAAAACATCAATATGGCCTTAGTACGCCTGGTTATGTTCATGTTGATATTCATATTCCTTTTCCTCCACAAATGCAATACATCAAGATTTTCTTTTTACAAACTTGTTGAACAATACAAATTTACTTCATTCAAGAATATTAGAATTGTACATTAATTCAAAAAATGAATGTCCAATTTAAAATAGCCCTTATCATTTTTTGTTTATTCATTCAACATAAGATTTACTTTATCATTAATTGCCTTAGCAGTTTGATCTACTGACTTCTTTCCATTTACATATTCGGAAACTTCTTCATTCAGCATTTTATATATCTGGTAGTCCCAAAATACCGGAACCTCCATTTTTGCAATCATATCCTCATACTGCTTCAACACAGTTGCAGAAATAGGAAAAGTGGTATATCTATTACTGGTACTCCCATTACCTGATGACATATCTTTATCTTTCCCATTGCTACTTGAATAAAACTTTATATCATTCATATACGCTTCTTTGTTTATTGGAACACCAATAGATCCAGTGCTATTCCCATCTGGTCCTATACCTATCTGCATCTCTTTTGAAATTAGCATTTTAATAAAGTTAAATGCCACATCATTATTTTTGCAATTAGAATTAATAGCTACACACGCATTAATAGTAGTATAAGGTATAACCTTTTTCCCCTCGAGGGATGGTATCGGTAACAATATCATCTCCTCTCCTAGAACAGATTTGTATTTAGAATTCTCTGTCCATATTTCATATGGGGAACCAAAAAAGGGTTCGTTAATCATAACAGCCTCATTGGCACTAATTACACTTGGACCATCTGAATACTTATAATAAGTTTTATCTGGAGTGGAAACCTTCCATAGGTTCTTATACTTTTCCAGTACTTTTTTAAATTTCTCTGTATTAAAGTTTGACACCTTTTTATCATAGTCGATATAATCAGACCAAGAACTATTTAAGAACTGGCTTAATCTTAATGAAGGAGCTATGACATTGGAAATCTTTTTTCTGTTTACAAGTTCTATATAACTTTCCCATGACCAATTCATTTTGTCAGGTGATATCTCATACTTATCTAAAGTTTTCTTTGTTGTAGCCAAAATATTTATGTTACAATTACGCGGAATGAACAAATATTGGCCATTAATTTTTCCTGCATCAAGTATACTTGAAAAATATTCTTCTTTATCAAAATCGCTATCATTATCCATCAGCTGATTAAGTGGTAAAAAAGCCCCACTATTGATAGCCTTTCGTATAGAATTAAAAGTATAATTATTAAACAGAATCACATCTGGACCACTCCCCGACATTATTTCAGTGGATATAGTAGTAATATATTGCTGAATAGAGTCTGATGGGAAACACCTTTCATCCAATTGAATCTGTTTATACTTATCCTTAAAGAGCTTTATAGCATTTTTAACAGCCATATCATAATCCATGTAGTAAATACTAATTTTGGGTCCATTGGGGCTTGTATTTACATTGCTGTCAGCAGCAACCTTTGGTTCCTGCTGTTCCGAGCTGAAGTAGCTTTGAATTTGTTGGTCAAGCTCCTTCACTGTTTGATCAACCGGCAATGAATCCTCCGAGTATTTAGAAACTTCTTCTCTTATTAGTTTCAGTAATTCAATATCGATTATAGAGCACCTGTCAACTTTTTTCACAATATCTGAGACCTGTGACATAACCTCTTTTTTTATTTTGTCATTTTGTTGACCAGTTTTCAGACTATTCACATATTCTTTTACCTGACTGTCAAATGCCTTTGCGTTGACAGGTATAGCAAATTTAACATCTTTAGTCTGTGAATCTTCCGACAGCATAAGCTTGATAAAATCATATGCTGCTTCTGCATTTTTACACTTTGAATTTACCGCAACAATTCTTTCAGGTACTGCCGCTACATGAGAACTTCCATCAGAAGAGGGTACAGTTATTATTCTTGCACCTGCACTTTCTTTAACAGTGGAAAACGGCTCACTCGCATACTCTATACCCAGGATAAGAGAATTAAGCATTACAACCTTTTCTCCTGACAAAAGCTTTGAAATATCTTGCATTGTTGTAAGTTTAATAAGCTCTTCTTCAGGGTACACCGATGAATTCAGCTTTTTATAGCTCTCAAGCAAACTCTTAAACTCTTCATTGTTTATACTACATTTCTTGTTTTCAAGGTCAATAAACTTAGTATCACTGCCTGAAAGTAAAGGGTCAATTCTAAAGTATGACATAAAATAGCTCTTACTCTGCTCATTTTTATCTTTATAATTTATAGCAGCATTGGCAAATTCAGAAAGCTTTGGATATGGCTTGGATAGTTCTGTTCCTGCTTTTTTCAGAATTTCGTCAGTTGTATTGAGGGTGTTTATACAATAATCTAAAGGCAGGACATACTGCTTTCCCTTATATATTCCACTATTCAGAACAGCTTGGTTATAGTCAGATTTTTCAAAATCCTTATCCTTTTTTAGTTGACTACTTAGATCATAGAATACTTCTTTTTCCATATACTTTGATAGATTGGGGAACATATATGATTTACATACGATCAGATCAGGCCCAGTGCCTGAAAGGAATTGTGCTGCTGCCTCACTTGCCATTTCCAGCTCTTTATCGCTGCTAAATACTTTTTCTACTATTTTACAATTTTTTTGTTTTTCATTGAACTCTTTTACTGCATTCCTAGTTGATAAATCATATTCGTTTACATATACAGTCAGTTGTTTTGAGGTTTTATTGCCCCCTATGCTGCAGGCTGTAAAACTTGATATAAATAAAATTATTGATAAAAGTAAAAGTATGACCTTGGTACGCCTGGTTATGTTCATTTTGATTTTCCTCCACAAATTCAATACATCAAGATTACAAACTTGTTGAACAATACAACCTTACTTGATTCAAGAATATTAGAATTGTACATTAATTCAAAAAATGAATGTCCAATTTAAAATAGCCCTTATCATTTTTTGTTTATTCATTCAACATAAGATTTACTTTATCATTAATTACCTTTGCTGTTTGATCCACTGACTTCTTTCCATTTACATATTCAGAAACTTCTTCCGTTAGCATTTTTTCTATCTGATAATCCCAGAATACCGGAACCCCCGTTTTTGAAACTATGTCCTCATACTGCTTGACCACATTTATTGGAAGAGGCACATTTTTATACCCATCGATAGTAATTATTTGGCCTTTTACATCTCCTCCAGCATTTTTTGAAAAATAGTTAATATCCTCCTTATACGCTTCTTTGTTTATCGGGATACCACCAATAATATTATCGGTTCTATTCTGCATATCTTTTGAAACCAGCATTTTAATTAAGTTAAATGCCACGTCACTATCTTTACATTTGGAGTTAATGGCTACACAATCATTGGTAGTAGTATAGGATATAACCTTATTTCCCTTATGTGATGGGTAAGGTAACAACATCATTTCCTCTCCAAGAACAGCTTTGAATATAGAGTTCCACTTCCATATATCTAGTGGGTGACCAGTTCGTTTGTTAAACATTACAGCTCCATTGCCACTAATTGCACTTGGACCGTCTTTATACTTATCATATATTTCATCTTTTGTGAAAGATGCCGATACTTCTTTATACTTTTTCAGTAGTTTTTTAAATTTATCTGTATTAAAGCTTGAAGTCTTATTATCATAGTCGATATACTCCGACCAGGAATTATTTAAGAACTGGCTGAATGGTAATGAAGGAGCTATAACATTGGAAAGCTTCTTGCTATTTACAAGTTCTAAATAGCTATCCCATGACCATTCCATTTTGTCAGGTGAAATGCCATACTTATCTAAAGTTTTCTTTGTTGTAGACAAAACATGAAGATCACCGCTTAGCGGTATAAATAAATATTGTCCGTTTATTTTTCCTGCATCAAGTATATTAGAAAAATACTCCTCTTTATTAAATTCCTTATCTTTTTCCATCAGTTGGTTAAGTGGTAAAAAGGCTCCGCTATCCATAACTTTTCTTATGGAATTAAAAGTATCCGCTCTAAACAGAATCACATCGGGACCATTACCCGACATTATTTCAGTCGACATTATACTACTGTATTGCTCCTGCTTAAGATCGTTTCGGAAAGACCGTTCTTCTACTTGCACCTCTTTATACTTCTTTTTAAAAATTTTTATAGCTTTTTGAACATTCAGATCATGATCGTTGTAGTAAATACTAATTTTCTGACCATTGGGGGCAGTATTTTCATTATTAGCATTATCTGAGCCATAGTATTCTTGGAGATTCTGGTCAGTCTCCTTCACTGTTTGCTCTGAGTTATAGTAGCTTTGGATTTTCTGGTCAAGTTCCTTCACTGTTTGATCAGCCGACAATGAATTATCCAAGTATTTGGAAACTTCCTCTCTTATCAGTTTTAATAATTCATTATCGATTATGGAGCACCTATCAACTTTTTTTACGATATCTGAAATCTGTGATAGAGCTTCTTTCTTTATTTTGTCATTTTGTTGACCAGTACTTAGGCTATTTACAAATTCTTTTACCTGACTGTCAAAGGCCTTTGAGTTGACAGGTATGGCAGCTTTAACATTCTTTGTCTGTGAATCTTCTGACATCATAAGCTTGATAAAATCATATGCTGCATCTGTATTCTTACACTTTGAATTTACCGCAACAATCCTTTCAGGTACTGCTGATACATGAGTACTGCCGTCAAAAAAAGGTACAGGCATTATTCTTGCAGTTGCACTTTCTTTAATAGTGGAAAACGTCTCAATCGAATATTCTATACCCAAAATAGGCCAATTAAGCATAATAACCTTTTCTTCTGACAAAAGCTTTGAAAAATCTTGCATTGTTGTAAGTTTAATAAGCTCTTCTTCAGGGTACACCGATGAATTCAACTTTTTATAGCTTTCAAGCACGCTCTTAAACTCTTCATTGTTTATACTGCATTTCTTATTTTCCTGGTCGATAAACTTATTATCACTGCCCGAGAGTAAAGAATCAAAGCTAAAATATGACATAAAATAGCCCTTACCTTGTCCGCTTTTATCTCTGAAATTTACTGCTGAATTCACAAATTCAGAAAGCTTTGGATATAGCTTGGACAACTCTATTTCTGCTTTATTTAGAATTTCATCAGTTGTATTGAAGGTATTTACTCTATAATCCAGAGGTACGACATACTGCTTTCCCTTATATAATCCACTATCCAGAACAGCTTGATTATAGTCGGATTTTTCAAAATCCTTATCCTTTTTCAGTTGACTACTTAGATCATAGAATACTTCTTTTTCCATATATTTTGATAGATTAGGGAACATATAGGATTTACATACGATCAGATCAGGTCCAGTTCCTGAAAGGAATTGTGCTGCAGACTCATCCCCCATTTCCTGCTCTTTATCACTGCTAAATACTCTTTCTACTATTTTATATTTTTTTTGTTTTTCATTAAACTCTTTTACAGCATTCCTAGTTGATAAATCATTGTCAAGTACATATATAGTTAGCTGTTTTGAGGTTTTATCGCCCCCCATGCTGCAGGCTGTAAAACATGATAGAACTATACTTATTGACAAAAACAAAAGTATGACCTTGGTACGCTTAGTTATTCTCATATTCCTTCTCCCCACAAAGACCTCTATTTTTGATTTTTTTGTAATTACTAACTCAAATAAATTGTAACCTTGTCCTTTTTTGTTTACTCATTCAAAAACAATGTGACCTTATCATTTATCTTCTTAGCAACCTGCTGAGCAGTTTTTCTCCCACTTATTAAATCCGGAAGCTCACTGTCAATTATCTCGAGAACAGAAACATCTACTATTTCCATGCCTTGTGTTCTGTCTACAATCTCGTTAGTTTTATCAAAAAGCTCCTCCGTTATGTTAATTTGTGAATACTGGTAACTTCCAAAATTAACTCTTTCCATATTTCTTACATCAGATTTAAGATAAGAATTTAATTGATCTTTAAAAATATTCTTGTTTGTTGATAATTCATATTCAGACCACTTGAGTCTAAGTTCTTTCGAAAGAAGTAATTTTATAAATTCAAAAGCCTGCTCTTTATATTTGCATTTGCTATTTATCGCAGCAAATTTCTCCAATCTGTTAAAAGTACCACTACCTGCTTTATATGTAGGAAGGGATAATATTTGAAGTTCTGAATTCATTCCACCCTTTATAGCGGCATTTAGATAAAATGTTCTCACGGGTGTAACCTTATCAAAACGCAATAATGCTGTACCCTTATCATAAATTTCAAAGTCACCAATTTCTTTTGCTTTCCTCATATCCTCTGTCAAGATTGCAGGATACATGTCTTTATATGCTTGTAGCAATTCGATAAACTCTGGAGAATCAAATTCAGATTTTTTATTGTCATAATCTATAAATGATATCCCACAGTTCGTCATAATTACTTTAAAATCAAACTCCCATGCTACCAAGTACTTATCCTTACCCTTGTTTTTATCAGCGAAGCTTTTAGCAAGCGCTGCAAAATCCTTCCAAGTCCACGTAGAATCATCAATAGAAATATTGTTCTGGGAAAGAACTTCTTTTGTTGTTGTAAATCCATAACAAGGATATTCTATAGGAAAAATATATCGTTTCCCATCGACAACGCCACTATCCAGTATGTTCTTATAATAATCAGAGAGTTTAAAGTCCTTATCCTTTGAGATTAATTCATTCAAGTCACAAAAAACACCTGATGAAATGGCCTTGTTAATAGATGGCAAAATATCCTTACCTAAGAAAATATCAGGTCCATTACCTGCTAAAGTATCGGCTGCTAATTTCTTTCTTAACTCTTCATAACTTTTACTAACACCACTGTCTATAAGGTTAAATTTAGTTGCCTCAATAGAAACTTGATTATTGGACCTATTGGCCCTATTGAACATGTCTAATGCAAAATTAAGTTGGTCATCAAAGGCCATACCATATACCTTTATGGATGGTTTGGAAGCTGTGGTTACATCTTTTTTTGCATTTACTTTATTTACATTTTGATTGTCATCTGATATTGGCCCCGAGCAGGAAGCTAGTGTAAATATCGATATCGCCAAGAAAACACTTAATAATTTTTTCATAGTTTACCTCTTTATGTAGTAATTGTAAAAACATTACACATAAATATATCATTAATTAATTTGATTTTCAATACTTTTAACAATGCCTATAAAGGTGGATCGGGCTTCCACTGCATTACTTCACGTAACCTATCCTCGTTAAATGTAAGTGTATCAACATTAAAGAGGAAGCTACCCTCCTCTTTCTTTTTTTAGTGCTACTTTTAGTTAGTTTCGGTGTCTGTGTTATCCTTTATTATTTGTCCTGGACTGGGAATTTTCCCGCTATTGCATTTAGTTCTTGATTTTTTGGTTTTGGTTCGCTATTTGTTTGTCTTTGATTGACTCACTTTTAATTAATTACCATTTATGATATTATACGTTTAAAATGTGTAAAATTTTGTAAAGGGGATAGATTAATGATAAAAGATTTTTATAAACTAATAAGAAATATTACATATGTAAGAAAAGTATTCACTAAAACATTAATATTTGTAACTCTAGGTTCTATGATTTTGTCACTTTCTGGATGTTCTCTAATTCCTAAAGAAGAGGAAATTCTTGCTCCGAAATTAAAAGAACCTCCCAAAGTAGTTTTTGATACCTTAGTCGTTAAGAGATCCAACTTTGAAATGTTTGAAAAGGTACAAGCAACTTTCATCGCCGCAAGGCAGATAGACTTAAGCTTCCTGAATTTAAATGGTAGGCTCAAATCTATAAATGTGACATTAGGTGATGAAGTTAAAAAAGGTGCTATTTTAGCAGAGCTCATTACGGGCAACCTAGGGAATGAAATTAAACAGCAGGAAATTGCTTTAAAAAAATCTCAACTGAACATAAATACTATTAAACTAAATGGTCAAAAGGATATTGATATATCAAAGAGACAGCTCGATAGTTTAAAAAAGAAACTTAAGAGTATGGAGTCCATTCCTGATTCATATTCTAAAGAGGAAATTAAAGATTTTAAAGAACAAATTGAAGAGAAAGAGATCGTTTATAAAAATTCAGTAGCAATATATCAAAATAATATAAAAGTTGCAGAGAATGACTTCGATTCCTGCCAACTTCAACTTGATACTCTTAATCAATCTATGAATAATTCTAAACTGATTTCTCCAATAGACGGAACTATTGATTATATAACTGATATTAAAGATGGTACTAATATTGACGCTTATACAAGTATCGTTTCAATTGTAGATACTAAAAACCTTAATCTATCCTATTCTGGAGATAAATCAAATAAATTTAGTCTTGGAACTAAAGTAGGTATAATATTAAATGATTTTAAAACAGAGGGCGAAGTCGTTATGACTCCAGCCAGTATTCCTGCTAAGACCAGTGAAGAAACTAACCCCACCGTTTATTTTAAGTTGTCAAAACTTCCTGCCGGTGTAAGACACGGAGATACTGCTAACATTATTCTCCGTCAAGTCACTGAAGATAATGTCATCGTTGTAAATAAAAACATGATCCGTACCGTAGGAGATAGAAAATTTGTCAATGTTCTTCAAAATGGTATAAAAAAAGAGAGAGATGTCCAGGTTGGAAACGAAAACCTAATAGAAGCCGTTGTTGTTAAAGGTCTCTCAGAAGGTGATCTGTTAATCAAATAATAAAGGGGTGTAATAATTGTTTTTAATAACTATAAGAAAAATGCTTAGTAATAAGTGGATGTTAATATGCACTCTTCTGGGGTCAATTATTACAGTTGCACTCCTAAGCAGTATTCCGACCTATACCGGAGGAATAACTCAAAGAATGCTAGTAAAGGACTTTGAGAGTTTCCAACAGCAGACAGGTAAATTCCCTGGAGCCTATCAAATTAATTATAATGATTTATATGTAACTCGTGGCAAAGACTCCTTTAAAACCTTCCAATCCTTTGGTCAAAAAATCAAAAATAATATTAAAAAAAGTGATATCCCAATCCTTACAGAAACTACTTATGAAAGTGCTGGTGAATTTAACATACCTAAAACTGATTCAGGTAAAATGACTTTCCCAACTCTGTGTTCCTTATCAGATATTGAAAAGCATATAAAACTTATAGATGGTAAAATGTCTTCAAAAAATATTGAAAATGGTGTTTATGAAATTATTTTATCTGAGCAAGGCATGCAAGAACTTGACCTGACATTAGGAAACACCTATATATTATCTAACGAAACAAGTATGAGAAAAAAAGCAGACATCAGAGAATATAAAATAAAAGTTGTTGGAATTTTTACCTATAAAACTCTAGATGATCCGTATTGGTATAATAGCATGAGGGCCTTTAATTCCAGTGTTATAATGGATCAGGATTTGATGGAAAAATCTATTTTTATAGATCCAAAAATTTCACTAGATACCGGTGTATGGTATTTTGCATATGACTATCATAAATTAAAATTTAATAAACTTAAGTCTTTACTAGCTACCTTTAAAGAAAATGATGAATTTGTTAAAAATAGCAATCTTACTTCAACACGGCCAGCTGATTCTATTTTAAAACAGAATCAGGAAAGGGCCTCTACGCTTGAAATAACCCTTATTATATTTGAGATTCCTATTATAGTTATACTTTCCTTTTATTCGTTTATGATATCAAAATTAAAAATAGACTTTGAGAGTAATGAAATTTCAATAATAAAGAGTCGTGGAGGAAGCAGTCTACTTGTTTTTTGTACTTATTTAATAGAAAGCTTTATTATCGGTATTATCTCGCTATTAATTGGCCCTATTATTGGACTATACTTATGTAAACTACTTGGAGCCTCCAACGGTTTTCTTGAGTTTGTTCAACGCCCTCGCCTACCCTCGCAACTTAGCTTGCCTTCATATCTTTATTCAATTGCAGCTGTAATCTTCATATCTCTTTCTATGTTGATACCAGCTTATATTGCATCACGAACCAGCATTGTATTGTATAAACAAAAAAATGCCCATCACAAAAAAAGACCCTTCTGGGAAAAGTTTTTTATAGATATTTTACTTCTAGCATTGGCATCTTATGGGTTATACGGCTATAAAAAGCATCAGCTTACACTTTTGGCCAGTGGTATGGATGCAGCCGATATGGTTATAGACCCACTTTTATTTATAATTTCGACACTTTTTATTTTCGGTTGTGGTTTATTTTTCTTAAGAGTCTTTCCACACATAGTAAGATTTATTTTCTGGTTAGGCAGAAAAGTATGGAATCCAGTTTTTTACGCTTCCTTTATCCAAGTTGGAAGGTCATCAGGCTGGGAACGATTTACAATGCTTTTCATCATAATGGCTTTATCTATAGGCATATTCAGTTCAAACTCAGCTAGAACTATTAATAAAAATATGGAAGAGAAGATTTTTTACAACGTCGGTGCAGACACTGTCGTTCAAGGATATTGGGCTGATAATCAGCCACCTGAAATACCAACAGTACCAGGAGAGCCGCCTCCTCCTCGAGAAAAGGTCCCAATGTATTATTATGAACAGCCTTTTGAATTATATCAAGGTTTAACTAGTGCTCAATCAGTTACAAAAGTATTTAAAAATGATGAGTGCGGTGTATCTTTTGGAGGTGAATATAAGGAACAGGTTTCATTAATGGGTATAATACCGAATGAATTTGGTAAGACAGCCTGGTTCAGACCCGACCTTTTACCTTTTCACTGGTACCAATATTTAAATCTTATGACTGCTAATCCCTCTGCTATTTTTGTTTCAAAAGCATTCAAAGATAATTTACGCGCGAGTGAAGGTTACACAATTGACATCAGCTGGGGTGAAAAGGATCAGCCTGGCAGTAGTATTTCTGGAACAATATATGGATTTTTAGATTATTGGCCTACTCTAAACCCAAATAAGAAAACAAATGATGAACCCAATCCCTATTTTATAGTTGCTAATCTTGATTATATACAAGCTACAACTTCGATTGAACCCTATCAAGTTTGGATAAAGAAGAAACCTGGAATATCAACGAATGACATTACTAAAGAGATAACTGATAAAAAAATCGAAATACTGTCAATAACTGATTCAGAACAAAACGTAATTGCTAAAAAAAATGACCCAATGCTTCAGGGTACCAATGGATCATTGACCTTGGGCTTTATAGTTACTCTTATAATAACAATCGTTGGCTTTTTAATTTATTGGATACTATCAATAAAAAAGAGGATTCTTCAATTTGGTATTTTTAGAGCTATTGGTATTACCTCAAGAGAGATAATTGGAATGATTTCTTGTGAGCAGCTATTAATTACCGGGAGCTCCATATTTGCTGGTATACAATTAGGCAATATTGCAAGTAAAATCTTTGTTCCTTTGTTCGAGATGGTATACAGTTCTGATCAACAAGTTCCACCCTTTAAAGTTATTTCTGATATCAATGACTATTTACGTTTGTATACCATTATGGCATTAATGCTTATTTTATGTTTCTATATCATAGGACGACTGATATCCAAAATCAATATTAGCCAGGCATTAAAATTAGGAGAGGATTAAAAACTATGAACTCTATTATTACAGCTAAAAATGTAAACAAGCGTTTTATATCAGGGAAAGAAAATATAGATGCATTAATAGGAATCAATATGGAAATTGAAAAAGGCAAACTGACTATATTGAAAGGGCGTTCTGGTTCCGGGAAAACAACACTTATGAATTTATATGGTGCTCTAGACAGACCAACTTCTGGTAATATTTTTTTAGAAGATATAGATATAACAAAATTGTCCGAACGGGAATGTGATAAATTAAGACGAAACACCATCGGCTTTGTATTTCAATCGGTTGCCCTCATTTCCATGATGTCCGCATACGAGAATATTGAATTCGGCTTACGTGTTGCCGGATATGAGGCAAATAAAAGAAAAGCCAGAAGTGAAGAATGTCTTAATTTGGTAGGTTTGGGGAAACGTATGCATCACCGTCCTACGGAATTATCAGGTGGTGAACAACAAAGGGTCGCTGTTGCAAGAGCCATGGCTCATAAACCTAAAATTGTTTTTGCAGATGAACCAACAGCTGAACTTGATACCCATATGGGATTACAAATTGTTAAGTTATTTAAGGAATTGGTCATTTCAGAAGGAATCACAGTATTAATGACCACGCATGACGTTGGAATGATGGATGTTGCTGACAAAATTTTTACGCTTGAGGACGGTGAAATTGTCGATGAGTGCTGAAGTAAACAACCAAATGGTTATTTGTGAAAACCTCGTTAAAATATATAAGACCAAGGATATAGAGGTTGTAGCCTTACAGGGTTTGGATCTGACTATCGAAAAAGGTGAACTTATGGCGATAATCGGGAATAGTGGTAGTGGAAAATCCACCCTATTGAACATGCTTGGTGGGCTTGATCGTCCGTCTGCTGGTAAACTAATTGTTGATGGAAAGGACCTTTTGAAATTTACAGACTCACAAATGGTTAAATACAAACTTGAAACTGTGGGCTTTGTGTGGCAGAATAATGCAAGAAATCTCATTCCCTATTTGACTGCTATAGAAAACATTGAGCTTCCTCTTATAATATCAGGAAAACCACGTACCAGAGCTACGGCTCTAAGTATTTTAGAGATGGTAGGGCTTTCTCATAGAAAAAATTCCAAGCTAAGCCAACTCTCTGGTGGCGAGCAACAGCGCGTAGCCATCTCAATAGCTGTCATCAATCATCCAAAAATACTTCTTGCAGATGAACCAACCGGTTCTGTAGATTCCAAAACTTCCAATATGATTTTAGACATTTTCAGGGAGTTTAATAAATCCCTTGGTATCACTGTAATCATAGTAACTCATGATAGGCAGTTTTCAAAGAAAGTGGATAGGGTTGTTTCAATAAGAGATGGCAGAACTAGTAGTGAGTTTGTACGTACTAAATCATATAATGAGGAATTAGCTGAACTTACTAATTCTATAAGCCAAGAGTCTCACGTGGAACTAGCTGTACTTGATAAAGCCGGTAGGCTTCAGATACCAAAAGAATATTTAGATGCTCTTGGAATGTCTGGTAAGAACAAGATTCGAGTTGAAACCGAGGGTAAGCGAATTGTTCTTTTAAATCCAGATGATATTTGATAAGGAAGAGAAGGCTTCCTCCTCTTCCTTATCAGGTCCTACTTTTGATGTCTATTCTCGCCCATAGTTTCGGGGTCTGTGTTATCCTTTACTTTTTGTCCTGGATTAGGAATTTTTCCGTTATTGGGTTCAGTTCTTGCTTTTCTTTGGTCAGGTTGCTGCTTATTCTTTTCCAAAATAATACCTCCATTTTGTCTCAGCGGAGTTTCAATTCCATCTGAGTTTATTTGTTATACTAGTTTGCATTTAATCGTTTTATCTCACTATCATTTTTAATGCAAATTAGCATTATTTATTATTAGGTACTATTTTTAGCATTTAAAAGAAAAAAATACTGAGGATTTGAAGTTATATTTTCATTAGTGCTTAATAATCCACCAGTAGCAGTCTTCTGTCTCTTTGTACATTTCCATTTTATTCTTGATCAAAACTTTTTGAGAAGGTATATTCCCTTTGTCAGTCTCCGCGATGACACCCTTAACAGATTCTTGGGTCAATGCCCAGTTTGCAACACCCTTGATGGTTTCCGTCATATATCCTTTGTTCTGGTAATTGGGATCCATTCCATATCCAATTTCTACATATCCGTTGGTATCAGGACAGCCTTTGAAACATAGGCCTCCTATAATAAGATTTTCACTTTTCAAAATAATTTGCCAATTTGTATACCACATATAGTTTTCTTCATCTTTCAAAGCCAGTTCATAAGACTCCAAAAACATTTCTCTGAAATCTTCATCCAGCTTTTCTGTAGTCACTTTAACTCCAAGCTTTCTTAACATTTGTCCATGCTCATTTAGGAACAGCCCATAATTCTCCACATCTAGTGCGACAATTCTGAGTCTCTCTGTATCAAGTTCAAACATAAAAACGGTCTCCTTTTCAAGTCAAATCCTGTCTATTCAAATTCCGAGTTGCATTCTGCTGCCTTGTTTCTAGCGTTTGTTGACTGTGATGTATACGTATACTCAATAGGTTTATAAAACTTTTTAAGTCTTTCCTTTAAATACTCTCCAAGTTTTTTATCAACACAATATACATAGCAACCTTTCTGACCTCTTGTCATAAGAGTTCTGTATGTATTCTTAATTATTTGATCAGCAATTTTAATTGCTTCATCCTTATCCTCTTTATATTTCTTCTTTATACCATTTAATGATTTATCAGTTTTTGCCCGTTTAGTAAAATCAGTAACGATTCTTTCGTTGTCATATCTCATATCATTTCCAATAATAACACCAACAAAGTCAAACTCCAGTCCCTGTGAGGTGTGAATACATCCCACCTGTTCAACAGAATTCTTATCGATTGCCCAAGTTGTATTACTTAAATTCCAACTCATATTAAAATTTTGTTCTTTCATCGATATATCAAATATATTTTTATCTGTTTTGCCTTCTGATACCCAATCCCAACAGTACCCAGAAAGTAAACGCGCTTTATTATCTATATTGTTCTTTTCTGTAATTAGATCCCTTAGATAATTAGGATCATTCACTATTCTGAAATCATAATCAAATTCAAAGCCATCAAAGTTCGCTGTATTCCCAATTTCAAGAACATCATCCAACCATGAAAGGTAACCATCTGAGCCATTGCATCTAAATTGGGATTCCAACTTTAGCTCTATAACATCAGCTTTATTTGTCTCAGCGAATTTAATAATATCGCTCTTGCTTCCAAAATCACTTGTACTAATCTTTTGATGTTCATCAATAAAAAATATAGAGAACTTGGATGCATTAATTATTTCTTTAGTTTGATTTTCTCCTTTGTTCTTAAATAAACCTGACTTTTTTCCTAACCTATGGGCCTCATCAACAATTAACACATCAAATTCATTTTTTAGCGATTCAAAATAAACACCTGATCCTTTAAAAAGGTTATCAATATACCCCTTTTTATAATTTTTTTGCAACTTCTGTGAATAAACTTCCCTCGGAGCACTATTCTTAGTTACATACTGGCAAACCATATCCTCAGAAGTGAGAGTAACAAGCAAATTGACTGCGAGTACAGATTTCCCGGTCCCTGGACCTCCTTCAACAATCAAAACTTGTTTTTTACCGTACCTATAGGAATCCCTAGCCATTTCTAAAGCAGCTTCATATATAACCTTCTGATTGTCTATCATAACAAACTCTTCATTTCCTTCAAGCATTTTGACCAAACTATCTTGTAAGGATTTTGAGGGCCTAATCTTCCCATTCTCTATTATATACAGAGTTCTATTGCAATCTGGTTTTTTGATATACTTTGTAATAAATTCCCTCAGTTTAAAAACGTCTCCTTTGGTAAATATAGGTGCTCTTAATATATGTTCATTGTATATTTCATTTGTTAAAGGATCATTCTCTTTGGTAAAGTAATTATGAAGATATGCACATGGATAGAGAGATACACCGTCATTCTGGACTGATTCATTATATTCCGAAATAAGCTTTGCATATGTCCAAGCTTGATAAGATGGGTGAGTAGTAAATTCTCTCCCTACATATTTTGTTCTAATAATTCCATCTCTTTCCGATATTCCCTCTACTTTATCCCACTGCTTAAGCTCAATTATTATCACAGAATTATTATCTACTTCATCTAAACCTGATAGCATAAAGTCAATTCTTCTAGAAGTTGATGGAATCTTATATTCAATAGCCACTCCACATTCCTCAGGTATTGTAGGTGTGTTAAGCAGCTTATACATATAATTCATGGAATTATTCCAAGAATTGATCTCTCGTTCTGATGTACGTCCAACTTTATTTTTATATGACTCATATATTTTTAATGCAATTTCATCCTTAACTACATGCTCCATAAAATCATGTTTGGTTGCTTCGTATACAATCATATATTCACCTTTATTTAAATTCTGTATATTTTTTACTATTACCTTTTGCTTTTTCAATAGGATATTTTATTGAGTTTTTCTTTAATTTTTCTTCAATAATCTTAATAATATCTACTTTCATAGAATCAGCCATCATAATGCTATATATCATTACATCTGCCAGTTCCTCGGAGACTCTATCCCTATCAAAGTCATTACTCCATTGAAAATTTTCCAGTAATTCTGCAGCCTCAATTGCTATAGACTTTGATAAATTTTCTGGTGAATGAAACTGTTTCCAATTTCGTTCATCTCTAAACAATAAAATCTTCTCAATTAATTCTTTCAAGATTATCAACTCCATTTTAATATTAATTTCACTATAATAAACTTCCTTCTTTAAAACTCATATACTTATCGCCTGCTACGATTATATGATCAACAACTTTTACTGCTATAGGCTCTAGAGCTGCTTTAATCCTTTTTGTTAAATCAATATCGTCATTTGACGGTTTTAAGCTCCCACCAGGATGATTATGTGCTAGAATCACACTATTTGCCTGATGCCTAAGAACCATTTCTACTACCAATCTAGGATATACAGAAACTTCGTTTAACGTACCCTCATGTAGCAATGCGGCGTAATTCACTCTGTTCTGTGAGTCCAAGCAGATAACATAAAAAACCTCATACGTTCTACCTGCAAAAAGAGACACAGCATATTCACCGGCCTTCGGAGAACTGTTTAGAACAGGCTTATCTCCCCATTTTCCTTTAAAATATCTTCTTGATAATGAAGGTATCAGTGATGCAAGAATGGCAGTATTTTCACTGACTTCACACCGTTTACAAATATCCTTCGGGTCAGCTTCAAATAAAGCTGCTAAAGAACCAAACTCTTGTATCATCTTATGAGCTAGTTCATTTGTATCCTTCATCGGGATACAGAAGAAAAGCAGCATCTCCAGCACCTGATGGTCCTCGAATGCATCTAATCCCTCTTCTAAATATCTGTTTTTAACTCTTTGCCTATGTCCCTCATGTAGCTTCTTTTCCATAAAAACCTCGTAATCATTAGTTAATTATATATTCAAACATTCTTTCATCAACAGGCTGGAGCATTTTTACTATTTTTCCCTACCCTTGTTTACATCATGTTATATTGTCAAAGTAAATACCGGCGCCAGCCCTATTTTGTTAAATACTCATACACATCTTCCCTTACTGGCGTTTCTAGTTGATATGTTATTTCCACTGCATTTTTATCGGTATTTTTTATAATAATAGGTTCTGGTTCCCCTATTGTTGCTATTTCACCAAGGAAATAAAACTCTTTTGAGGTATTATCATCCTTATTCTTTCTCATAAACAAATAAATCTTTGTTCCCTTTTCTTTCGCATGATAAATTTGTTGTACATCCTTAGACTCACGAGTTCTTGGCTGCTTTGATAATGCAATTAATCTTGATGGTGATATAAAACGATCTTCATATTTGATAGAATCACTAATGGATTCATCTTTATTATAATTTATGAATACTGGAAAAGTATTAGTCCCTTCGTCATATTTATATCCGCCTATATTCTGTGCTACAATGTTTTTGTTCCAATCTAACAGCTTACAAACATCTTCGTACGTATATTTGCGATTAATTTCAAGATTAGTATTTTTATATGTATCACTATACATATTTTGATTTCTTCTGATACCAAAATCTAATAACTCATTTATAAATATACAGAATTCCTGACTTTGAATTGCATTATAGAAATCATTTGTTGCCTTGTAATCATCTCCATCTTTTTCAATGAAGATACAATGTGCAAATTTATTCTTTCCAACTTCATTTGTTACAAATTGATTTGTTAACACACTTACCATATTACTTTCTGCTGCATGCGTGAGAGTTTTTCCGTACTTTTCCATTAAATCATTAGTAACTATTTTCATAATTCCATGCTCAAAATGTATCAAACTTTTTAATAATTGCAATTCATGAATTCTCTTTCCATTAGCAATTTTTTGTGATATAAATTCTAGCATTTCTTCTTGAATTGAGGTCAACTTAGTAATGTAATCCTTGTCATACTTTTTAAGGAAGTTGTGATATGAACCTAAACTTTTATTTTCAAAAATTCGCATAACATCTATAGAACCAAATTTTTCAAAGTCTTCTAGTTTTGGTATTCTGCCTAACATGTTCTTTAAATTTTGATATTGTTCTTTAATAAGCTTAACATCACTAAAATTGGCAGTATCAATAGCTGCGTAAATACGTTGTCTTGATATATAATCAAAATTAACAGTAGAAGCACCTGGGATCATGCTATTCCCACTATTAATTAATTTTCTAAGAGTATCCTTGTTGTACGAATTGTCCCCATATAAGGCGATAGGAATTAAAAAGTTATTTGTATAATTACCTATAAAATCGATAACTACTAGATATTCCTTATGCTCTTTTTTCCTTAGTCCCCGTCCTAATTGCTGAACAAATATTATAGAAGACTGTGTAGGTCTGAGCATAATTATTTGATTTATTGATGGAATATCAACACCTTCATTAAAAATATCAACAGTGAAAATATAATCTAAAGAATTCTCTAAATTTTTATCTTCTTCTAATTGATTTATTGCAGCTTCACGTTGTTCTTCACTGCTACTACCATCTAGTGCAATTGTACTGAATCCCCGCCGATTGAATTGTTTTGAAAGCTCTCTTGCCTCTTCTACTCTGCTGCAAAATACAAGGCCTTTTACTCTACCATGGTCACATCCATAAAGTTTAGACTTTTCTACAATTCGCTCTATTCGCTCACTAGATATTAGTGAATTAAAACTTGTAGCTTCATTAACAAGTTCACCCTCTACCTCAATATCACTAATTCCATAGTAATGAAAGGTACATAGCATATTTTCCTCTAATGCTTTATTAAGACGGATTTCATATGCAATATTATGGTCAAATGCTTTAAATATATCGAATCCATCCATTCTTTCAGGTGTTGCAGTCATTCCCAACAAAAATTTTGGAGTAAAATATTCCAATATGTTTTGATATGAGCTTGCGCCTGAACGATGAGCTTCATCTATAACAATATAATCAAAATGGTTTGGTGGAAAACTCTTCATTACATTGTCTTTTGATAATGTTTGAATTGTGCAGAATAAAAAGTCGGACTCATAGTCCTTACTATTTCCACTTAATATTCCCATCGAAACTTTATTCTCAAAGATTCGTTGGAAGCTTTTCATTGCGTTGCGAGTAATGTTTTCTCTATGCACGACAAATAGTAGTTTTCGAGGTTGATAGATTCTAGCGTCAAATGCTGATAAATAAGTCTTTCCAGTGCCAGTTGCCGAAATTAATAATGCCTTATTCTTACCAGCAGTTCTTAGATTGTTAATACAGCCTAAAGCCTCTATTTGCATCTTATTTGGGGATATTCTAAAGAGTGTAGTTGTTGTGATATTATTATTTGCTACTGTATACGACGGCTCCGGTTGTGCTGCCCGTGGGTTTGTCTCGGTGGAGGTATTGTTATCATATGTATCGTTTGAATAGTCCATATGTCTTTCTTGCTTTGAGTAATGTCTATCTCTTTCTTGGTATATTTTCTGGTATTCATTAATCCATTCCTCAGTTACAGCTACTGCATTATCAAACGTGTAGTTGAATTCATTCATGGTTTGCCTCAGAAGAGAGCCTTCACCCATAGATGAAACCTTTATATTCCATTCTTTATTATAGCTTAGTGCATCTTGTGTAAGATTACTGCTGCCTACTATTAATGTATATCTGTCATCTTTCCTAAATATATAACCTTTAGTATGATAATTGTTTTCCACAACTATTTTAACTTGAATGTTTTTTAACTGTATAAGGCGTTTTAATGCCTTTGGTTCAGTGAAATTTTGATACTGTGAAGCAATAATTTTGCCCTTAATGCCTTTTTCTTCGAGCTCAATTAGTACATTAATTAAAGAAGCTACTCCGCTATTTGTAATGAAGGCAGTTGAAAAGAAAAACTCGTCACATTTGCTTAATTCATTTACAATACTAGTTAATACTTTTTGTCCTGTTTTGCTATTATTAATAAGAAGTGATGGCCGATATTCTTCTAAAGAAATTTCGCGATAGTCAACAAATCCTGTATATAAGCTTTTAGCTAAATTACTTTGAATGCTCAAAGCATACCCTCCTTAAGCTTTTCAACAATTGGCAAATCTGCTGCTGCCCAGTCAAGTGTAGCTAAACTTTCAGCCTTTAGCCAAGTATGAGAGATGTGTTCATTTCTAGTAAAAGTCCTATTGTCAACATGGCAAATATAGCTGTGCATAGTGATTGAAAAGTCTGGGTAGGTATGCTCCACTGTCATAAAAAAGTCATCCTGATTGATTATTATATTCAAATTCATCTCTTCAGATAATTCTCTCATTAAAGCTTGTATCTGGCTTTCACCTATTTCGAGCTTTCCACCTGGGAATTCATATTTATAAGAAACATACTCATATTTACCTAGATTTCGTTGCATACACAATATCTCACCATTATTTATAATAACCGCTGCTACAACCTCCAAATGACGCATAAAAGCCTACCTTCTATTAATAATTTCACTACTTATTTTTTACTTATTATACCACTAAATTCAACATTTAGTATCTTTTCTTAATGATAATATATCATTAAATTAACGTAAATAAATTTGCCTTCAATTATTTTTTTAGTATTTTCTATCTACCAAATGCATACAGTGAATTATGGGGGTAGGCATATATGGAGAAGATTAGTCGTGAGGAATTGGTAAATTTAGAGTTAGTAACAGATGCTCAAATATCTGAATACAGGATTGAACTTGTAAAAGCTAAAGCAAGATTTGATGCCGAGCTTTACTATAAAAACTCTTTAGCCCTACAAAAGTTAATTGCACATAAGTCTTTCCTATACTCTCTTTTTTCAGGAGTCATTGGACTTTGTCTTGGTTTTTGGATCAGTTATTTGACAAAATAGAAAAAGACATAACCCCATGTTTTCGCATGAGAATTATGTCTTTTTAGATATCTTAGTTATTTACTTTGTTACTTCTGGAATTCGTTTAATTCTTTCATCAGTAAATATATCGGAGAAATCATCTGAATTTGTTGAGAACTCTGATACAACTGCCCCATCATCACCTGCTTGGAACCAGTGCAAGGTATTTGGAGATAGGGTATATTGCTCTCCTGGGCTAAGAACAACCTCATTCCAAACACTATAGTATTTTTCACTTCCTACGGGTGCTACACAGTATGGATTTTGAGCCTTAGTCCCTTCAACATACAAATAAACTTTTCCATACCTACATCTGAAGGTTTCTTCCTTTCCAGCTATACCGTTTCTATCTGGATGCCTATGCTCAGGGCAAGTCTGGTGTGGGAAAAGCACTAGCTCCTTCGCACAAACCCTCTCGGTGTTAATATACGATATTAGCTGAAGTCCGGTATTACCCAGGTCACTCAGCCCAAAATCTGCGACTTCAATATGTTTCTTCTCATCCTCTGTAAGTATGATTGATGCCTTTTCAAAATAAGCCAAGGTCTTATTAACTGCTTTTTCAAACTCTAATGTGCTAATCACTAATTAATCATCTCTTTTCATTTTTTTACTCAACTTTGTGATATTGAAAGTTGGTATAGATAGTACTCCTACTCGCTCTAGCTGAGAAAGTTGGGTTCTATTATTTTGCAATTATTAATTAATCAGTTCAACTACAGTATAAAGTGGTACATCATAAATTTTAATGTTCATAACATCCCCAGCCTTGCTACTTTCATGTTTTAGATTTTCACCTGAAAGTGTATGAATCTTTAGACCCCCAAATTCAGTGCCTTTTAAGTGTAGCTTTATATTTAGTTCCTTTATTAGCTCAACAGCATCTTCCTGTTTAGAGTAGTTATAGTTGACTAAGTGTATTGCCATACCATTTTCAATAGAATGTATTTGCATACCCATTGAAGCATCGTCTAAAGTCACCTGCCACACGTCCTCGTACAAGCCTTGGAAAACATTGCCGAAAACTTTAAGCGCTGTAGGTTTATAGCTATCGTTTATGCAGTATTCAACACTTTCTAGCTTCACTATCTTATCCTGCCAACCTGACAGATTTTGTGCAGCATCGCCGAATATCAGAACTTTGTTACCTTGTTTTGCAAACTCTTCGATTACATTAGCCTGATTTTCGGTTAATGTATTGCAATCAGGAAGTATTATCAAATCGTAAGTTTCTATGTCCTTAATACTAAAGTTATCTTCCCTCAAATCATCATCGGCCGTAAACTTAACGTCATAGCTAATCTGCTTTTTGGATAAATCCCTTGTAACCTCCCAGAATGGCATTCTTACGCCATTTGGATCATCAGGATCAATTACGCTGTAGGATAGTGTCTCTCCCTCACTATCTAGTACACTACTTGAGTATCCAGTAATGGCTTCTGTCCAGTAGTTGCTAGGGAAGCTATATAATACAAGCACATTAGCTCCTGATTTTTTGGAATAAAGTCTTTCATTATTAGCTAAAAAGTCTTGTACTCCTGATGTTACATCACGAGGTGGCCAAAATGCATCTTTTACGGTATTACCCATCCAGCCACCATAAGGTACTGACATGTTACAGCCATATGCAGAAGCTTCTATTAGAAGTAATCTGTATAAGTCATAGCCCTTACCATCATTCAATAAGTCTACTAGTTCATAAATAGCAGTTCCATACGGATTTTCAGCAACAATAACAGGTTTATCCCCTGCAAAACCTGCCACATATCTATACCAATGTGCTTGCTTTAATATACTCTGTTTCATTTCGGTTATTATTACATCCGCATAAGGTTCGAGTGGATAATATGAAGGCATTATGTCAAAGAAATTGCCTGATACAAGTACTTCTCTTCCTTTTTCTCTCCCATAACTTTTCGCGTAGTCTGCAAGTTCTTTAAAATGTTTCTTAATAGCATGTAATTGATATTCCCAATAATATTTGAATAGTGGTAGTTCATCAATATTCCCTGGATAGATAACATTCTTGCTCTTTAAATATTCCCCGTAATTAAAAGTCTCAAGATCAACTCCCATTAATTCATCTGGAAGCTTTCCCTTAGCTTTCAATTCCATTAGGTAGGAATTGAATTGTTTCATACAGTCTTTGCAAAAACACCCTCCATACCTAATTGAAGTCATTGGGAGTTCGCACTCATCAAGCTGAATTCCAGCAACTCCGGCATTAATCTGGATTTTCATTATTTGCTTGAGATATTCTCTCCATACAGGATTATTTCTGCACATCGAATAGGCGATATGCTCATGATTCTTAACTTCTACCCATTCTGCATGGCAGGGAACTCCGTTAAAATCTCTTGCACAGCATTCTTCCCATATGTTTGTAACCTTTTCACCATCACTGTTATATAACCCATCTGGGAAGTAATCTGCAAATTTCTTTCCAAAAACCTCATAGTGCTTATCACTGGTGAATTCTCTTAATCCATACCAATCATGCTCTTTATTATCTTTTATAACATTAAGTTCCTTGAATTCTTTTTTATCTTCGCTTAGGATTGCAGGAAACTCCCAGCCCTGAACTTCAAAAACTATACCAAAAACTTTGATACCTCGTTTATTACACTCTGCTATAAACTCTGAGTCATTCATATACCCATAAAAACGTAGTCTTGGATCTATCTTTCCAAATGCTTCATGTTCTAGATATGGTAATGATATAGAGCCTCCACCAAGAGCTGACCATACAAGTAGTGTGCCATGATACTTTTCCAAATCCTCTATCATCTGCATGCTTCTAAGTGGCAAGCTTGGGTGATAACAGTGATTGTTTTTATACCAGCCGTCAAAATAAATACCTCTCTCCATTTATGACACCATCCCCTTAAGTAATATTTAATTTCGTTAACTTGAGTTATATTCGATTTGTGTTACGTTATCTTCAGGTCATTTTCTATTCCATTTAATTAACTATCCTTTAACCGAGCCTGCAGTCATTCCCTCTATTATTCTCTTTGAAAACAATAAATAAAGAACTATAACAGGTAGGACTGCTATAACCATAGCCGCCATTAACTGAGGATAGTTTACTGTATATTGTCCATTAAAGTTTGATAAACCTATAGGGATTGTTTTTAAGCTCTGTTTTCTTAGTAATATTAGTGCAAAAGGGAACTCATTCCAGGAGTTCAGAAAAGATAGAATAAGTGTTGTTGAAAGTACGGGCCTACATATCGGAAAGATAATTCTAAAAATAATAGTACCGGTACTACCGCCATCAAGATATGCCGCTTCCTCGATTTCAACTGGCGTAGATTTAATAAAACTTTCAAATAAGAATATTGCCATTGGGAGACCAAACGCTACATAAGGCAATAGCAGTGTATAACGCTGATCAAGTAACCCAACTACCTTGAATTGTATAAATATAGGAATCAGGAGGCTGTGTATAGGTACCAGCATTCCAAATAAGAATAGAACATATATTAGATTTCTTCCCTTAAACTTATATCTAGACAAAAAGTATGCGACAACAAATCCTATTACAATTATGAATACAACAGATACGACACTGTTAAATATACTATTTCCAAAAAATAAATGCATCTTTCCTACTTTTATTGCTGCTAAATAATTATCAAAATGCAGTACCTTAGGTAAAGAAATTATATTCAGAGCAAATTCCTGCTTGGTTTTAAGTGAAGAATAAAGCATCCATACCAAAGGGAAAATACATGTAATAGAAAATGCAAGCATCAATATATTCAGTATTAATTGTAAAATCTTTTTTAAAATGTTATTCTTCATCTTTATTACCTCCCCAGAGTTTTCTACTAGTGAGGATTAGGGCAAGGCTTAGTACAAGTATACCAATGGAAATCGCACTTCCATACCCGAGTTTAAACATCACAAATGAGTTAATATATGCATATTGAGACATTACCATTGAACTGGTTCCAGGGCCTCCACCTGTCATTACAAATATGTGATCAAATATCTTCATATTACCTGCAATACAGAGCATTACAGCTATTTTCAACGTGTCTGACAGTAATGGAATGGTAATATATATTGACCTTTTTATGCCTATAGCTCCATCTATGTCTGCGCTCTCATAAATATCTTTGGATATACCCTGTACAGCTGCTAAAAATATTACTAAATAAAATCCAATGTATTGCCAAATGATAGGAATACTTACTGAAATCATTACATATTTGGGATTATCAAGCCATGGTACTATGAGTGAACCTAATCCTACTGATTTTAAAAGATAATTTAGAAAGCCAAAATCCTTATTATATATAATGGTCCATAGAAATCCGACAACGATTGCAGAAACTACCACAGGTAGGAAAATTATATTTCTATGCATTGCTTTAAATTTTAGTGATTTGGATATCATTGCTGCAGTTATAACTAAAGCAACTCCAACTTGTCCTATCATAGATAAAAAAATTATTACCAGATTGTTTTTAAAAGAGTTCCAGAAATCCATATCTTTAATCAAGTAAGAATAATTCTTAAGCCCGATGAATTTCATATTAGCTCCACCGCTGTAATCGTAAAGGCTATATATAAGTGAAATAATGAGCGGAACTATCACTATGAAACAATATACTAGTAAGCCTGGAGCTAAGTAGGCCGCGATAACACGGCCTTTTGGTCTTAGAGTTTTGCTTGCCATATTATTCACCCCTTATCTATTTATTTCGGGATATGACCCATATCCCGAATAAATAGAACATTTGAATTAAACTATTTCTCGTATTCAGCCTGAATTTTTTTAGCTAGATCTTCAGGTGTTATACTACTTATAAGTAAATCCTGTAATCCAGTATTCATAACCTGAATGAGGCCTGCTGGAAGCTGCGCATCATAGATTGGAACAGCCTTGATCTTTGCTGCTAGATCCAAATATTTAGAGGCAAGAGGTGCCAATTTAGTTTTATCAAGTGATTTTGGGTTACTTGCTGGGAATGCATTAGACTCTACTGAAATGGTTGCATAATCAGCATCAGTTACACCTTTCAACACTTTGAAAGCTGCTGCTAATTTTTCACCGCTAAGCTGCGAGTTTACATTGTAAGCCCAAGCAGCACCTGCTGAGTTTGCCATAGCATCTCCTTTACCGCCATCAACTGCTGGAAGGAGAGCTAGCTCAGTGTTATCTTGAATATCTTTTGGTGCATCATTTACAACATTGCTGATAGCCCAGTTGCCTTCCATGAACATAGCAGCTTTACCATTGTAATATGCTGTTTTTTGTTGCATGTTATCTATACTGTTCAAGTCAGAATTAAAGGCTCCCACTTTTGCTAAGTTTTGTAATGCTGCTAAAGCATTTACAAATTCAGGATCAGTAAACTTCGCGCCTTTTTTGTCTTTAATACTGTTAAACCAATCAACACCTGTGAATCTATCACCCAATGTGCTTAAAATACATGATTCAGCTACCCAATTACCCTTATTTCCGAGAGATATAGGTGTAATTCCTTTAGCCTTGAGCTTATTGATAGCATCAAGGAAACCAGCCCATGTATCAGGGAAAGTAGAGATACCAGCATCATTTAATATTTGTTTATTATAATAAATCAAGTGAGTATTAAGCATCTGAAATGGAATTCCATAGTTTTTTCCATCCACTATGAAGTCATTAAAAGCGCCTTGTAAAAAGCTGTCATTCCACTCTTTATCATTATTTAAAACATCGTCAACTGGATTAATTAATTTATTCTCAATAAACATGTTTGTCATTGAGCCTTTTACTATGAAAATATCAGGTAGCTCATTACCTGCAGCTAGTGTTCTGATTTTAGTTTCATAGTTATCATGACTTAGTGGTTCTTCATTTATAGTAATATTCGGATTTTCACCTTTGAATTTTTCTAGAGCTTTGTGAAACGCTATTGAGTTACCTTCTGTATCTTCAACTGGAAACATATGAATAAATGACAGTGCTAATGGTTCTTTACTACTCTCTGTAGCAACTGCATCTGTCTTTGCAGCGGTTGTAGCTGTACTTGTATCAGAACTAACTGATGAACCGCAGGCGGCCAAAGAAACTACCATCGCTGTAGCAAGAAATAAGGTGATACTTCTAAAAATTTTATTTTTCATAAATCTTTATCCTCCCTTAAATTTGTTTTTTAGTGCTTTCAGAACTTCGGGCGCCATCAGTTCTTGATAAAATTATATGATTATTATCACTAGAATTCTAGTGCTTATATCTACACAAATATCGTGAATTGTGCTGTGTTTTACTCATCAAATCTATCAAAATATAGTTATATTACACAAAAAAACCGTGTTGATATACGTTGTTCACATGGATTAGTCTAGATTTGAGTCCATTTGTAATGTATTTTCTCGATATTCCTTTGGCGTACAACCAACATATTTCTTAAAATTAAGAGTAAATATTTTATAGTCATTGTAACCAACTTTTTCTGCCACTTCATACACTCTAAGCTTCAAGTCCTTCAAAAGAAGTTTAGCCTTTTCTATTCTTAACATATTAAGCCATTCGGCAAAACCTTTACCTGTTTCCTTTTTAAATACCCTGCTGAAGTAGTTCGGGGTAACATAAGTAATAGCAGCAATTTGCTCTACACCAATGTCTTCATGATAATGATCACTCGAATATAACATCGCAACTTTTGCAATTCCTTTAAATTTTTCATTTTTATTACTCTTCATAGCCTCAATAAAAGCTTGAAAGACATTTTTCATCCAGGTATAGATATCCTCTAACGTTTCATATTTTTCTATTTCAACATAGGGGTCAAATTGTCTACTATTATATTTCCTGAAATCCACTCCTATTTCGTCTAGCTGACTTACAGCAATAGTTATAAGCCTTAAGCATATATTCTTTATCTCATCGTAGCCTGCTTTAGTATTAATAAGGTTCATGTACAATTTTTCAAGTGCCTCATTTAATTTTTCAGACTCCATTATCTTCAAATAATTAATTATCTCCTTCTCGTCTATGGAAGGGTAAATTATTTGAGAAATAATATTAGTCTTGTCCACATCATTTATACTTATTATTTTGTCTTTACCTTTAAACACTTTGTTTCTTAATGCAATAAGTGCTTCATTAAATGCTTTAGGAATATCTAATATACTTTTGTAAATGTTACTTACTCCTATAGTCACAGTTAACCTCTGCTGCTCTTTTACACTGTATTGGATCTCCTCATACAAATTAAATAAATTATGTTTGTTTGAAGCCTTTACATTTATTACGCAAAGTAAGTAATCAGCCTCACTAAAACATACCATACTATTTGTAGAAGGTATCAGAACCTCTTGCGCGATATGCTTTATCAGCATTTTTAACTGTTCCTTTTCCTTGTCTGACAGATTTTCTGTAATCAAAAAGAAATCATCTATATCAATAATTACAACCTGATACTCCTCACCAGATAAATCAACGTTTAGTTCTATAGACTTTTCAATAATACTTTGCTTATCATTGTTCTGACCCTTTACAACTATATTAACAAACCGTGTCTGTATCAATAAAAGATTTTCGATTAAAAGACTTTTCATACGTGTATCTTGATCGATTAAATAACGTTCCTTCACTACCTCATCGCACTGCTGGAGCATTATTTTAATAAGTTCATCTGCACCTATAGGTTTTAAGAGATATTCATTTACTCCCATTCGCAGAGCTTCCCTAGCATATTGGAATTCATTATATCCACTGATTATTACAATTCTAACATTAGGTGTATTTTCTTTTAATAACTTTGTAAATTCCAATCCATCCATAACAGGCATTCTTATATCTGTAATTACGATATGGGGTTCCAAGCTTAAAACCTTCTCGTAACCTTCCTTGCCATTTGCCGCCTCACCCACAACCACCATGCCCATGGACTCCCAGTCAATGGAGGTCCTAATTCCTGTACGTATGATAAATTCATCATCCACAATTAGTATTTTAATCATGCTTTATACCTCCCTTGCTAAATGGTTGTGTGACTACAGCAGTTGTACCACAAACATCATTGGAAAAATCAAGTCCATAATCCTCTCCAAAATACAGCTTAATCCTGTCATTTACATTTTTAATTGCAAGTCCTTTATTATTTTCAGTTGTCTGATTTAGGAGTTCTCTGATTTCTTCGAGATCTACACCATATCCATTATCACTAACAATGGATATCAGCTTACCATCTTCATGTTTTATTGTGACAGAAATTTCACCTGCTTCACCTTTTTTTTCGATTCCGTGAACTATTGAATTTTCTATTAATGGCTGCAATACTAGCTTTAACGTTACACAGTCCAATACCTCTGGATCAACCTTAACAGAAAAAGTAATCATATCCTTATATCTAACTTGTTGGATGATAATATAATTATTAACATGTTCAATTTCACTTCTGACAGTTGTTATTTCATTGCCACTGTTAAGGCTCAGTCTGAACAGTTTAGAAAGTGCCTCTACCAATTTACAAGTCTCAAAGGCCTTTTCTATTCTTCCCATCCAATAAATATTATCAAGTGTATTATATAGAAAGTGAGGATTTATTTGAGCCTGTAGCGCTCTAAGTTCAGCCTCCTTCTGTTTTATCTGTACAGAATAGACCTTTAATATCAATTCCTTCAATTTAGCTGACATTTTATTAAAGTTCTTGATTAATATCGTTATTTCGTCATTTCCCTGCGGCTCTACATATACATCAAAATCTTCATTTTCCAATCTTCCCATCATCTTGTAAAGTTTCTTTATTCGACGAAGGATTCTTTGTGAGAACACTATCGCAATAATAATACAAATGGAAAAACTGATTAACATTGCTATAAGTACAGCACCTTGAGTTCTCATGTTTTCTTTTAATAATTCCTCCATTGGTACCATATTGAAAATTCTCCAACCAAGTCTTCCAATAGTATAGTAGTTTACAAGATATTTCTTACCCAAGTCATCGTATTCGAAATAACCCTCTGCTGATTTAAAGGCCTTGTCCCCAAAAACACTATAATCGAATTTCTGTCCGATTTTGTTTTGATTAATAGAAGAAATTATAATGTCTTGATTATCAATAACGAAGAAATTATCGCCTTTTCCAATAGTTGTATCCTTATATATGCTAGAAAAGGCGTTCTCATTAATGTTTATTTTTAATATTGCTAGTTTATTGGAAACATTAGCGATATTATTTATTATCCTTACCATTGAAAAAACATTTGCAGACTTGTTATTATAATTGATAACTTTATTTAGGTACCACATAGATCTGCCTCTAAGCTTCGAAGCTTTATCTATGGTATCCTCTTCGATTACATTCCTTGTGCTAGCCGTATTCAATTCAAAATTATTGAAACCTTTTATATATATTGAACTAACAAATTTCTTTGATGCCATTAGCTGCATTAAATCGGTTTCTATTTTTATCTTCTTTTTTGTAATGAGTTCAGCCGGTTCATTTCCTTGCAATTTCAAAAAATCCCGTACATCCTCATTCTGTATCAGATATAGGGATGTGTCCTCAACATTTTGAACAATAAATTCTATGTTATTACCGATTTGCTTTACAGTATTCATATTGGAGATAGCAATCTTCTGTTGAAGAATCTGTGAAGATTTAACAAATGATATGATTCCTAAAACAGTAATAGGTATAATAATTATCACAAACGAAAAAAGTAAGACCTTGTATTGCAAACTAAAAAAACGTTTTATTCTCATGCCCAATCCCCCTAAAGTTAAATCCTCACAAACCAGTAATGTTCAAGCGTATAATTACTTCATTATCGCTAATTTTACCAAAGCATAAATAATGTATTAATTTACTATGCTGTATAATTTAAACTTACATATTGATATCATTGAACATTGTCCTTGTAATAAAAACGGAGTTATAATTAAAAATATCACAACAATTCAATTTATGCAATTGTTGTCGAATTATAGTATTTTCCAATTTTGTGTATAACCAAAAGGCTATTGCTATCAATATGGGGGGGAAAAAGGTTCAGAGTAATTCGTAGAGTCCGCTTACAACCATATCTGCTTCTTTCAATATGTCTTTTTTACCTATTCCTATAGTTCCCATTCCAGCTCTCCGAGCTGCCTCTATACCTGCTTCTGCGTCCTCATATACTATACAATCAGCAGGTTCCAAACCTAGCTCTTTTGCTCCCAAGAGAAACACTTCTGGGTCCGGTTTAGCTTTAGAAACCTTGTTTCCATCAATGATTGCATCAAATAATTCAGTAATTTCGAGGTTTTGCAGTATCATTGGTGCATTCTTGCTTGCAGAACCCAAAGCAATCTTTATTCCCTCTTTTCTAAGCTTAAGCAGATACTCCCTTGCACCTTTTAGAATTTCCGACTTGTCCATTATCTTAATATACTCTACATACCAGTTATTCTTCTTTTCGGCCATTGCCAACTTTTCCACATCGGTACTGCTTAATCCGCCTATTTCAAGAAGTATCTCAAGGGATCTCATTCTACTTACACCCTTTAGCTTTTCATTATGTTCTTCCGTGAATTCAAATCCCAATTCCTCAGCCAACCGTTTCCATGCCAGATAGTGATATTTTGCAGTATCTACTATTACTCCATCAAGATCAAATAGTGCACCTTTTGTGCTATTCAACATTTTTTAACCCTCCATTGAATTTTTTATCTTTAATATCTAATGCTCTCAAACCTTCATTTATAGCCTACGGAAATATTCTGTCTTGCTTTGCAGGTAACAGACTTTCCACCTATAATGAAATCAAAGTCTCTGGTGTTACCTTCTTCCGACTCCAGAGTAACAAAATTTTTATCTATTGATATACAAAAAATTTGACCTTCCAGTACAAGTTTGAACTCCAATGATTCCCATTTTGAGGGAAGTCTCGGATTCAGAGTGGCCGTTTTGCCATTATAATCTACTCCTCCAAAGCCAAGAATTGCTGCCATCCAAGCTCCTCCATTGGCAGCAGGATGAGTGCCTCCTATGTAAATAGTTCCCGCATACTGCTTGGATTCTCCTGTCATATCAATAGTGGCTGTCTTCAAGAAATACTTGTATGCCCACTCAGGATTGCCTATATCTGTAGCCAAAAGGGCATATACACAAGGACTTAGGCTGGAGCCATGTTCTGTTCTTGGTTCGTAATATTCCCAGTTTGCTTTTTTTATTTCATATGAATATCTGTCCTTGAAAAGATTGAGCATTAACACGGTATCCGCCTGTTTTAATATTTTTGTAGTGGCTGCTATTCCATTGCCCCCTCCCAAATATTCATTAGTATTGATTATTCTTCCCTTGAGCTCTTGTAGGCTCACATCCTCCATCCTGTGATAACCATCAAACTGCTCTATGACTAAGGATTTACTGTCAGGTTGTGGTATGTAAAGTAGTTCTTTCATTTCATGGAGGTTTTCTAGTTCAGCTTCATAGTCAAGACGTTTTACAAGATCCTTGTAAATATCCTCATGCTTGTTTTTGAGGAGTTCCAGGGTTTCCTCCGCCACTTGAAGGGTATGTTTTACCATCATACTTGTAAAAGCATTGTTATTAACTCTCTCGTGATATTCATCAGGTCCTGTTACATCCAGAACTTCATATCTGTTCTTATCTTTCTTGAAATATGCATAAGACACCATAAAACGTGCACATTCAAGAATCACCTCTGCCCCGCCCTCCAACAATATGCTTTCATCACGGGTCAAGCTGTAATACTGCCATATACCATAAACTACATCAGTACTGATGTGAATTTGCTTATCCCTAAAGTAAGTTCTCATAGGTCTGCCTGTAAAAACGTCGGTTACATTGAAGTGTGTACATGCATCATCCCCTGTGTCCTGACTTTCCCATGCATAATAAGCTCCTCTGTATCCATATTCGGCAGCCTTTCTTCTAGCTCCGCCTAAAGTATGTACTCTATATCTGACAAGGTTCTTTGCAATATCAGGGTTTGTGTATATAAAGAAGGGAAGCATGAACATTTCAGTATCCCAGAATATAGCTCCCTTATAAACCTGACCAGAAAGCCCCCTTGCAGGTATTGAAGCCTTATCTGAATGTGTAGGTGCTATCGAAAGCAAATGATAGATGCTGTACCTTAATGCTAGCTGTGCAATATCATCTCCACTTATCTTTACATCTGATATCTTCCAGCGCTCACCCCATTGCTCAACATTTTCAGCCACTAAAGCAGCATATCCTCTGCCTATTGCGTCCAGGCAAGCCTCTACTGATGACTTGGAAGCATCGTCTACACCATCATTACCTGTATAAACCGTTACATATTTATTAAAGGTGTATACTTCATTTGGTTGCGCCTCCAGAGTTATTTCCCTTATAATCCTTTTTTCCTCGGTAATTATTTTTATATTGGATTTAAAATCTATAGCAATACCTTCTGCGACAGATACCATACATCCCAATTCACTCGAACTGGAATTTAACACTATAAGTTGACCTTTGGATTCAGGTCTCATGTCCTTCAGATGTGGGCCATTGATATCCCAAACATCACCGTCTATTCCTGTTTCGATGACTATCCTACACTTTTTCGATGCCATAAAGGTGTATTTCATACACATGAGGTGTACATTGGTAAGTCCTAGGAACCTTTCTGTATTGACAGATATCGTGTTTCCCGTGGAGTTACTAAAGGTACTCTTCCTTGTATGCAATCCGGACTTAATATCAAGACATTGTGTATGCTCCTCTGATTCACTGCTTAGAATATTCAGTGGCACATCATCACAACTCAATTTTGTATAAAATCCATTTGGAGCATTAACCGGCTCTCTCCATTTGTCTCCCACCTTATCGTACAGACCCAGTAGATTGCATGCAACCAACTGATCCTTTTCATACTCTTCCAAAGTTCCTCTGTATCCCATGTAGCCATTACCCAGTAGGAACTTATTGCCGTTCAACTCCACGTTTTCTCTCCCAAAACTCTTCTCTTCTATTATCCAGGACATCTACTCCACCAACCTTTTCTTTTAACCTCTCCATTCATAAGGAAGCAAGATTTCAATATCTTGAGGGCCTATCTTATATTCTTTTCCATATATCTTTACGTTTGTTTCAAGATGGTTTATCGTCTTAAATATAACAGTTTCCTTTGTCACATTTACTGCCAGAATGGCACCTCTGTACATAACCCTAAAGCTGTAGGATTTCCACGCTCCAGGTATTGAAGGATTAAACACCAACATATCACCATCGGACCTCATACCTCCGAAGCCATATACTATGTTGACCCATGCTGCTGCTATTGATGTAGTATGAAGTCCTTCATTGGTATTACGGTTGTAGTTATCCAAATCCATACGAGTAGCAAAACTAAAAAAGTCAAAAGCTTCATTGTGTCTCCCCAGTTCAGAGGCAAAAACAGAGTGTATTGAAGGAGAAAGTGATGATTCATGAATACATCTTGGCTCATAATATTCGTAGTTGACTTTTTTTGCTTCACGAGAAAATTCCTGATTATGAAGGAACATGAACATTAATACATCAGGCTGCTTTATCATGTCATTTCTATATATTCTGTCGTATGACCAGTTATGGTATAGTGGGAAGTCTGCAACAGGTATTGACTTGATATCTATATGGGGTAAATCGAAGTACCCTTCATGCTGCTCATAAATTCCTGTGCTTGCCTCTAGTGGAATTAGCATATTTTCAGCCATACCACTCCAATTTTTCATCTCTGTAGCTTTTAATTGAAGCTTTTCTTCTATTTTAGAATATTCCTCAATATTGTTTGCTTTGACAGCTGCCAAAACTCCAATAGTGTACTCGAAGGTCTTTTTCGCCATATAGTTTGTATAACAGTTGTTATTAACCATCATCTGAAATTCATCTGGACCCATTACGCCGTAATAACCAAAATTACCGGTTCTTGAACTCCACTGTCCTCTTGTGGCTAGAAAACGGCATATTTGAACAAGCATCTCAATTCCTTTTTCGTATAGGAAAGCCTTATCCTCGGTAATTTTTACATAATGCCAGATACCATATGCAACAGCTGTACTTGGCTGGAACTGAAGGCTTGCATGTTGCCATAGTGTGCAGCTTTCTGTACCATCTAGCGTTGCTATAGGGTAGCATGCTCCCTCGCAATCTAAATCCCTAGCACGGTCAATAGCCTCTGAAAGGGTATTGTATCTGTACTCCAGTAGATTGCGTGCAGCCTTTGGATTATTGAACAGGTAGAAGGGCAGACAGTATGTTTCAGTATCCCAGAAGGCATTCCCACCGTACGCTTCACCTGTAAGTCCCTTTGCTCCTATATTTAGGCTTGGATCCTCTCCATGATAGGTTTGGTGCATCTGGAAAATACAGTATCTGATTCCCTGTTGGTTATCAGCGTCACCTTCTATACTTACATCAAAGGTGTTCCAGATTTTTTCCCAATACTTTGCATTTTCAGCTGAAACCTCATTAAATCCTCTAGAACAGCATACTTTAGCGAGTTCAGTTCCTTCAGACCATACCTTTTCTATTTCTGCCTTGCTATTCTTTTCTGCATGAACAACAACCAGCTTATCAAGGTAAACCTTCTTTCCACTGACTAGTTCCATACTGAATTCCGATCCATTGAGCTTTCCATTTTCAAAGTATTTATATTTTAATGGTAATTCACAATCAATCTTAAAGCCTGCATAAACCATATGCCCACTTGTTTCGGTTCTACCCAGACTTGCAGTGATACCTTCCTCATTGTCTCTTTTTATACAGTTCCAAAGACTCCTCTGCATGGATTCATGTTTAGGGGAAAAATCAAGACCCACCTTGATGTCGATATTTCCGGAAAAGTTCATAGGTTCAAATGAAATCCTCTGGCAGCCGAGTTTAGGTGTTATCATACTCAGAAATCTGGTGAACTCTACCTTGATTTCCTTACCTGTTTCAGTGCGCCATATAAAATCCCTAGTCAATACTCCGGTCTTTAAATCCAGCATCCGTTGAAACTCGCTTATTTTACATTTTGCAATATCTAGCTCTTCCTCATCTAATTTGATTCTTGTATAGAGCCAATCTACAGCATTCACCATAAAGGTAGCACGATTTGAAATTCCCTTATAGGCGGATTTTTCGCTTGTATGCTCTTCATATACACCGTTTAAATAGTTTCCCAGTAGTGTGTCACCGCTGTATCCTTCTTCAAAATATCCTCTTACACCCATATATTCGTTACCAAGTGAAAATATTGACTCAGAGACACGGCTATACTCCGGTTTAAAACCTTCCTCAACAACTTCCCAGGGACATACTTTTAAATATTTGTCTGCAAACTTTCCCATAACATGCTCCTTTTGAAATGTTTATTGGTAAGAAAATAGCTTTATTTTTTGGTACTTATAATCAAAGAGTTGGCTAGCACAAACTAGCTGTGCCAACCAACTCTTTTAATAAATACTATTTATTATTTGCTTTTAGCTGCTACGAATGCATCAAGCTGTTTCTGTTTTTCAGCTACGATCTTTTCAGATCCAGCTGCTTTTAAAGCTGCAATGAATTTAGGAATTGTTACTTCAGGGTCTAAGGAACCAGTGTATATAGCTCCAGTGTACTGGTTAATTACGTTGTTACAAGCTGCAACTTCGTTTTTAACAGGGTCTGAATTGAAGCTAAATCCAAGAGCTTTTGATCTATCAGCACTTGCATTGAAAGTCTTGTATTGATCGTAAATATCTTTTTGGTCAGTATCCCAGAGATAGTTAAGAGTGATATCTCCCATTAACCAGCTCATGTTTAAGTTATAAGTTGAATTTGAAGCATCCATTCCATCTGGATATTTAATAGTATTGTCGTCAACTTTTACATAATCCTTATCTTCAATACCCCAGTTTATCAAGTTAACAAGATATTTATCTTTATGTAGCAAGTTAGCAAACATTACTGAACGTGCTGGATCTGTTGCTGAAGTTGGTACTGCTAACAATGCACTTACAGCGTCACCAGTTGTCATGAAAGGCCTATCCATTGGTAAATAGATAACTTCTTTACCAGCTTGGCGAGCTTCCTGAGCATCTATACCAGGCTTTCCTGACTGATTGTACATAGCTGCTTTTCCAACTTTTAATGCATTAAACGTCATTTCAGTTGTTGATGAAGCATTCTTATTAAAATAACCATTATTAAACCAAGCGCGCATTAATTTTGCAAATTCCATAAAGTCTGGTTGATCAAAATAGTTAACAACTGTTGTATTATTAGCAGCTCTATTTAAACCACCAACTCCACCACCAAGTACATCATATGCATTTGTATCAAACATACCAACCATTGGTGTATCTGCAGATCTAGCCTGAATTGGCACCATAGTAGGTTCGCCTGCCTTGATTTTTTCAAGGAAAGGAGTTAAATCAGTCCATGTTTTAACTGTATCTGGGCTAATACCATATTTTGTAGCTATTGCCTTATCAACTACCATACCTTTATTAGCTGCCCATTCTTTAAATCCGGTTAAACCATAAGCTTTACCGTCAATAAATCCAGCTTCTCTTACGTCCTGTGGAACTGTTGCTATGTAATCAGGAGCATATTTTGGAAGTAAATCATCAATTGCAGTCAGTGATCCTCTTGCAACCCATTGTGACTCATACATCCAGGATGCAGTAAATATTAAGTCCATCTTATCATTCGCTGCCATCATAAGGTTGATTTGTTTATCGTAGTTACCCCATGAAATAGGACGGTATTCCAAGGTAGCGTTGATCTTTTCAGTGAGATATTTACTTGCTGCTTCATTAACAGCTGCTAAATTCTTTGGTGTTTCACCCATAGTAAGGAAAAGTAATTTAACAGGCTTTAGAGTCTTTGGGTCAATTGCATTAGGATCTGTTGATATTTCTGCTGTTGATTCAGTCGCTGTTGATGAAACAGCTGCTGTTGAACTACCAACACTTGAATCTGATGATGGAGTTGAGTTTCCGCATCCAGATAAAGCAGCAGTAATGATGAATGAAACTGATAGTAATAACGTTCCAATTCTTCTTTTCATTTTATACCCTCCAAATTAAACTATATTAATAATCAAGTCTTTGACCTGTATTATCCCTTTACTGCACCAATAGTCAATCCTTTTATAATGAATTTCTGGAAGAAAGGATATGCAAATATTATTGGTCCAATTGCAATGATGGCCATTGCCATTCTTGAAGTCTCCTGAGGAATATTTGCTGTAGCTGCCGCAGCATTAGAACTACGGCTCTGAGATAAAAATTGTAAGTTTAACAAGATATTTTGCAAAACATACTGTATACTAAAATTTTTAGGTTGGATTTGAAAAATCATACTGTTCCAATAATCATTCCAATAACCGAGTGTAGCAAACAAACCTATTGTAGCAAATACCGGTTTTGATAATGGTATTACTATTTGAGCAAATATTCTAAATTCGCCCGCCCCATCCATATTTGCTGCTTCAATAAGTTCTGCAGGTATTGTATTTTTAAAGAATGTCCTCATAATAAGCACGTTGAAGCCATTCAATAATAGTCCTGGTACAACAAGAGCCCAAATGTTATCACTAAAGTGCAGGTTACTTTTCATTACAATATACCAAGGAACCAACCCACCGTTAAAAAGTATAGTGAAAACTACAAAGAATGTGAAAAACTTTCTAAAAGGGAGAGTCTTTCTTGACAGCGGATATGCAAGAGCAGAAGTTATGCATAAACATACCAGTGTTCCAAAAACTGTTGAAAAAATTGTATTTCCATAGGACTGAAATAAAAGCTGAGGATCTTTAAAAACATAATCGTATGCACTCAGTGTCCATTCGTGTGGGAAAAATGTATAACCATACAAAGCGATTGAATTTTCACTAGTAAGTGAAACTATTAAAACCAACAACAAGGGTATAATTGCAGCTAATGAACAAAATATGAATATTACATGTATAACCCAATGAGTTCTTTTATTTTCCATCTTTTTATATCCCTTCCTTAGAATAGCGCATTTTCAGGACTTATCTTACGTACAGCCAAGTTTGTACTTAGTACTAATAAAAATCCTACCACTGATTGATAAAAACCGGCCGCTGAAGACATCCCGATATCACCCATTGTTTTTAAACTGTTATAAACATATGTATCTATAACATTTGCTACAGGAGTTAATGTTCCGGAATTCATAGGAAGCTGATAAAACAGACCAAAATCCGAGTAAAAGATTCTACCGATTGCCAAAATGGTCATAATAACCATTGTCGGCACCAACATAGGAATAGTTATATATTTAACCTGCTGCCATTTCCTTGCACCATCGATTGTTGCTGCTTCATAAAACTCGGTATCTATTCCTGCCATTGCAGAAATGTAGATAATACTACCAAAACCTACGTTTTTCCAAGCATTAGTGATGACGAAAATATATGGCCAGTACTTAGGTTCCAAATACCATTGAATATCTCCAACACCAAAAGCCTTTAACAAATACCTATTAACAAAACCTGCATCTGGATTTAATAGAGAATAAACTAAGTAAGCCACTATTACAGCTGATAAGAAATATGGAAGTAAAACAGCACTTTGATAAAATCTCCTTGCCAAATTACTTCTTACTTCATTTATTATAATTGCCATACCCACTGCAAGGACTAGATTTACTACTATAAATACCAAGTTATACAACAGAGTATTTCTCGTCATTATATACGCATCTTGAGTAGCAAACAGATATTTAAAGTTTTCAAATCCATACCATTTGCTTCCAAAAATTCCTTGGCTATAATTATAATTTTTGAAAGCGATTATAATACCGAACATTGGAATGTAATTATTAATCAGCAAATAAATAATTCCAGGAAGCATTAAAAAGTACAAAACCTTATGACGTAAAATTGCTTTCCACGTACCTCGCTTTTTTACTACTGCCATTGCATTAGTTTCAATTTTGACGATTGTATCCATTTGTTAGATCTCCTGTTAATTATCGTTATGATTTTAGTTCGGAATCTATATTTGTATTATATTACGTTAATAAAATTGCCTCTACCAAATTGGTGACATCATATGTAACAATTGTTACCTCTTCCTCGTTACTCAATTTGTGCAAATTCAACAATTTTACGGATTGCCTACTGGTAACAAGCTATCAAAGAAATATTTAATTTAGATTTAAAAATATACTTATGATAAGTAAAAAACCATTGGATTTTTATAAACCCAATGGTTAAAGCTACATATATTATTTCGTTATTCCTAGGTTACTTTCTTAAATAAACACAAGTATAATATTTTTTTCTATACTCCTGAGGCGTAATATTATAAACCTTCTTGAACATTTTAGCAAAATACGAAAAATTATCATAGCATAATTGATTTGCAATTTCGTATATTGGTTCATCTGTTTCTGATATAAGTTCCTTCGCCTTTTTCATACGTTCTTGTAGTATGTAATCAGATAAAGACATTCCTGTTTCCTTGCTAAAGAGTCTAGACAAATAAGATTCATTCAAATGAACATATTCTGACAATTCATCACGAGGCAATCTCTTGTTAAGGTTCTGCTGTATATATTTTTGTAGTTCATACACAATACTATTTTTTTGAAGCTTATTCTCATCAGCAATAGCATTAGTACACACAAGCGCAATGATATTTTCCATCCATTGTTTAAATTGTTCATTAGTACAGGTTATTTCGTGTCCTTCCAAACTTAATTCCAGATTATTTAAATTATCTAAAGACATACCTTTCTTTTTGAATACATAGATAGCAATCTGTAGTATACTTTGATGAACTTTGATTAAAGTTCCTCTATTATCGTTACGCCCCGTGATCCATTCCATTGTATGCTCTATTAAATTATTGGCATCTGACTTATCGCCATTTCCCAACAAGGCCTTCCACTCTTCTTCAATACTGTAGTATTTCTTAAAGCTTTCCATATTCTCATGATTAGATCTTTCTCTTAGCACCCGTTCGAAATTTTTTCGCAGTACCTCTTCCATTTCTTCATAAATAACCGGTTTTAACAAATAATCACAGCTACCTAATTGAAGTGCTTTCCGAACATATGAAAAATCGGTATGACAAGTTAAAAATACAGTTTCTATTTCCGGATAACGTGTTTTAGCCCACTCCAAAAGTTCTAGACCGTTTTCTTCAGGCATATTGATATCACAAATCATAAGATCAATTGGTGTTCTTTCAAGGATTGCTTTAGCTTCCCTCGCATGGTAAGCTTCAAAGATTTCTGAAACATTCAACTCGCCCCAACTTATTCCATCAACAATACCTTTTACTGCATAAATTTCATCATCAACGACTAATACACGAAACAATTGAATCCCTCCCAGAAATTTTTTTACTCTGATATCGGTAATGCCATCTCAACAACTGCACCGCCTTGAGGACTATTGAAAAATAAAATCCTAACCTCTGAGTGGTAATATAATTGAAATCGGCGTTGAACATTCCAGATGCCGATATGTTTATCCGAATCCTTACTGAGATAATTTCCAGATTGAAGCTCCGAGATAATTTCTGGAGGAAAGCCTTTACCATTATCCTCTATTTTTACAGAAATATATTTTCCACTACTATTAGAATCTAACTTAACCTGAACACAAACAGAAAAAGGTGTGTTTTCTCTGTAGCAAAATCCGTGCTCCATTGCATTTTCTACAAAAGGCTGTAATATAAATGCTGGTACTGAGACTGAGCCCAGTTCCTGCTCAATATCAATACTGTAATCAAAAGCTTGAGGAAAACGAATTTTCTGAATGCTCAAATAATTACTTATATGCTCCAATTCCTCAGATAGTGTAACAAGTGATTGACTTGTGCGCATCATAAATCTTAAATGCCTGACTAAATGTAATGTTAGTTGTTTCACTAATTCAGTATTCTTTACCTGTGCTAGAGAATAAACTAGATTAAGACAATTTGCCAAAAAGTGTGGATAAATTTGAGCCTGTAGCTCCTTCATCTCGGCTTTCTGTACTCTGATCTGTTCTTCATAAATACCACTTTTGAGATGCCCTATCTGCTGTGCCATATTATTAAATGCATCATTTATCGAGTTGAATTCTAACAAGTGCGATGGTTCAATTCTTGCAGTTAGATCTCCTGATTGAATTTTTCCCATTCCTCTAAGTAGTTTTTTTACTGGGAGAGCAATTACCCTTTGGAGATAAAGTAAAAATACGAAAAGAAACACTACTGCAACTAAAGGTGTTACATAAATTACACTCTGAAAGATTGTGAGCTTTTCAACAAGAGCATTTACAGGAAGTGTTACAACTAGATAGAGGTCTGACACTTCCGAATGAATACTTACTATCATTGAATTAGAGCCATCATTCTCGTCCTTTAAGATAGAGTATGGCTTAGCATTCTCAGCGGTCAAAGCTTTCTGTAGTAAATTAGCCCTATATATTTTCGTAGGATGTACCGTAGTATTTTTAGTTAGTACCTGCCCTTCCGAGGTGGCAAACATTACTTGCGAATTATCGCTGAATTCAAGAAAACGTATTGGTTTTAGTAATTCGTTTAAATCTACCCAAACGCCAATATATGTACCAAATCCTGTATCAGTGAGCTTAATTAAAAAATATTTACCATCCAAACTGAAAAGCTGCCATTTAGAAATGCATTTTTGACGGGTATTAGCATCTTTAAGCAGACTTACTAGTTTTTCATTTATACTATCATAATCAACCTGTATTTTTGGAGCAATAATCACTTCACCCGATATCTTATACAAAAAAATAGCATTAGCATAATTATATTCAAGAACATCATTCTGCAATTTGAACAGTACATTTAAATTGGCTATATAGTCGTCATTAGTAGCTGTTTGTTTTGAACTGATATTAATAATATTTCGATCTTGGAAAGCCATACTTCGAAGATATTTTGACATGTCATTTAACACATTATCAACCTGATTGCTGTGTATCTGTACAATGCTTTGGTTAGATGCTGCGACCTGATCGCGAACCACCTTCATTGCATACCAATTATTACAAATAAGGAGAAGGAGAAGTGGTACTGTTATAAGCCCTACTCCAGAAATTATTTTAAATCTCAACGTAGAACTTGAGGATGCAAAATAATGCTTCAGATTATGCATATGTAATACTCCCTTTCCTGTAATAATAAGCAATATAATCTTAAACTATACGACTACAATATAATGTCTTAAAACAACACGGTAGGGATTCCTAATTCTAGCAATCTAATCTTATGCTAGCATAATAGGTAAACTATGTCAATTTTGTTATGCTTCTTCTTAATTTAGTAAATATATTTAAATTGCTATTCCAATGCATCTAAAAGTACGTTGAATGAATTTGTTACTTCCGTTATAACGGTACATCGGAACTTAGTATTGCAGAAGATTTGATATAATTAACTGGATATTTGTCCTGAGCATATCAGGAGGAAACGCCATGTCAAATC
>Ga0123336_10000351_pt1 | contig 47066 bp, 46 predicted proteins | sample SSSSmetaG_FD_96466 | JGI IMG/M metagenome (GOLD analysis project Ga0123336, IMG submission 96466) | Glacier valley bacterial and archeal communities from Borup Fiord, Nunavut, Canada, to study Microbial Dark Matter (Phase II) - ​SSSS metaG | ecosystem: Environmental > Aquatic > Freshwater > Ice...
GCTCAACTTCAGTCCTTCTTTTTATCGTGATTGAACATCCACTTAATACCAAACTTATCAACTAACATTCCGAATGTAGCACCGCAGAAAGTGTCTGCTGAGGTCATGGTTACCCTTCCACCTTTAAAAAGTTTAGTGAACAATGGCTGCAATTCGGTTTCATCTGGCATATCAATAGACATGTAAATATTACTGTCAGCGTTTGCCGGTTCTCCGGGCATAGTATCACTTGCCATAATCTCATAATCGCCGAACGAGAATGTCGCATGCATAATCTTATTTTTATAACTATCAGGTGTATCCATCGGGGCTTCCCCAAACCGGCTTAACAATTCTACAAGCTGATAGCTCTTTTTCATCAATCAACAATCAACATCTCACTAGTTATTTTTTGCTGCATTCTGCCTGCACTCTTCTATAATAGCATCTACCTTTTCAGCTGTTAAATGTTCCCGGTAATTTTTACCTAACTGCATCATCGGCGCATAACCACAAGCTCCCAGGCACTCTGCTGTTTTCAGTGTAAACAATCCGTCAGTAGTGGTTTCCCCGACACTAATATTTAGCTTCTGTTTTATGTAATCAATAATCTCGTCACTTCCTCTAAGCATGCAAGGACCTGTCTGACATACTTCGAACAGGTATCTTCCGACAGGCTTCATATTATACATTGAATAAAAAGTGGCTACTTCATATACTTCTATCGGTTCTATATTAAAAAGAGTGGCGACATAATCCATAACCGGAACATCAAGCCAGCCTCCAAATTCATCCTGCGCCAGATGAAGAACCGGTAACAGTGCACTTTTATGTTTGCCATCCGGATAACGTGCCATCATCTCGGTAACCTTCTTCAATTTATCATCGGAAAACTTCATTGTAGTTAATTAAAATATAATGAAATAAAAAGCCTGAAACAGCGCACACCTTGTGACTTACCTCTATCCATCCATCTCGCCGGCAATAAGGTTCAAACTACTCAGCGTTACTATCGCGTCGCTCAGCATACTACCTTTCACAAGTTCCGAATATGCCTGGTAATAAATAAAACATGGTCTTCTGAAATGCAAACGGTAGGGAGATCGGCCTCCGTCGCTGATAAGATAAAAGCCCAGCTCACCATTTCCACCCTCAACGGCATGGTATACTTCTCCGGGTGGAATATCCGTTTCTCCCATTACAATTTTAAAATGGTAAATCAAAGCTTCCATTTTTGTATAAACATCTTTTTTTTCGGGTAGATAATAAGCAGGTGTGTCCGCATGATACACTTCAGCAGCAGCGCCCTTAAATTCCTGAACTTTCTGATAGGCCTGGCGTATAATAGATAACGATTGCTTCATTTCTTCATTACGAACCATAAAACGGTCATAATTATCACCTGTTTTACCTACGGGTATTATAAATTTAAAATCTTCATAACTGCTGTAGGGACTCTGTACCCTGACGTCGTAATCTACCCCGGAAGCTCTTAGGTTAGGTCCGGTGAAGCCATAGTTTAAAGCTCTCTCAGCACTGATACCACCCCCTCCAATTGTTCTCTCCATGAAAATGCGGTTACGCATAAAAAGATTATTGAATTCATCCAATACCTTGGGATATTCTGCCAGGAACTTTTCTAGTTTCAAAAAGGCAGTATTGGTAAAGTTTCTTTCAAAACCACCTATCCTGCCAATATTTGTTGTCAGTCTCGAACCGCAGATCTCTTCATAAATTTCATATATCAGTTCCCGGTATTGCATTACGTATAAAAATCCTGTGTAAGCTCCCGTATCAACACCTACTATCGAATTGCAAATTAAGTGATCTGAAATACGAGCAAGCTCCATTATTATCACCCTAAGGTAGTCAACTCTCTTAGGCATTTTTAATCCAAGTAGCTTTTCACAGGTCTGATGCCAGCCCATATTATTAATGGGGGAAGAGCAATAGTTCATCCTGTCTGTAAGAGTGGTGATCTGATAAAGTGGACGACGTTCTGCGATTTTTTCAAAGGCGCGGTGAATGTATCCTATTGTTTGCTCAGCGTCTACAATACGTTCGCCATCCAACTCGAGGATATTCTGAAAAACTCCATGGGTCGCAGGGTGTGTTGGTCCCAGGTTTAGCGTGGTCGTTGTTTTTTCAATACTTCCTTCCGGTAATTTTATATGATATTCAGACATAATAATTGTGTGCTTGTATCAGGAAACTAAGCTGGCAGCTATCAGGAGCCGTCAGCTAAGGACAGCTTCATATTTGCTCGTGCATAAACGACATTTATATTTTTTTATCCTCTTCCAAACATTTCGTCGTCTTTATCCCTACGGGTCTGATCTTCTAAAGGAAATTCTTTTCTCAATGGAAAATAATCCATCTCCTCTACATTCTGGATTCGTTTAAGATTCGGATGTCCGATAAAATTTACACCGAAAAAATCATAGGTCTCTCTTTCCATCCAGTTTGCAGCTTCATATAAAGCGGAAGCGGTATATACATCAGGCTGTTCTATGTTTGTAAATACCTTAAACCGAAGGCGGATGTTATCAACCATATTATGGAGATGATAAACTACGGCAAGTTCTTCTCCTGTTCTATCAGGATAATGAACCGCGCACAAATCAGTAAGAAACTGAAACTTTAATTCAGCGTCATCATACAAAAATTGCATTATTTTCAGGTTCAGGTCTTTCGAAGCGCTGAATGTAAGTAACCCATAAGGTTCTTGCCAGTTCATTAACTGATCACCAAACTTTTCGTTTAGTCGTTGCTTTACCGATTCATTTGTTAATGCCATGAATGTGCTATTGAATGCCGTAACTGGTCATCAGTTCCTTGTATTTTTCACTTGACCTTCTGCGTAAGCTTTCCTGGCCTATAAGGTCCTGAATTTTTAAAATGCCATCGATTATCGCTTCCGGTCTTGGCGGGCATCCGGGTACATAAACATCGACCGGAATAATCTGATCAATACCCTGCAGGACAGAATAGCTGTCGAAAATTCCGCCGCTGCAAGCGCAGGCTCCCACGGACAGAACCCAACGGGGTTCGGCCATCTGGAGATACACCTGGCGTAATACCGGACCCATTTTCTTCGCGATGGTTCCCATAATCATTATAAGATCACATTGCCTTGGTGAAAAACCAATTCGTTCCGCCCCAAATCTCCCAAGATCATAATGCGAACCCATAGTAGCCATAAACTCAATACCGCAACAGGAAGTCGCAAAAGGCAATGGCCAAATCGAATTTTTTCTAGCCAGACCAACCAGGTCACTTAATTTAGAAGCAAAGAAACCATCTCCCACATGCCCCGGGGGCAATTCGGCAACTTGTATAGGTTTGCCACCCTCATTTTTAATATTATATTGAACAGGACGTGCCATAATTCATTTCCTCCGAAGGTAATTTAATGAGTAAAACTTATTCTTTGATAATAACAGCAGAGATGCATTTCTTGTTGTAAGGGCAAGAAGCACTTTAACATTAGCTTTAAAATTTATTTCAATCCGGTCAATCTTCCCAGGATAAAGCACCTTTCTTTAAAATATAGAAAAACCCAGCCATAAAAAAAGCAGTAAACATAATTACTGCAACAAATCCGTTCCATCCCAATGTTCTGAAATTTACTGCATAAGGATAAAAGAAGATCACTTCAACGTCAAATAAAACAAACAGTATAGCTACCAGGAAATATTTGATAGCCATAGGCTGACGGGCATTTCCTACGCTTTCGATACCGCTTTCAAAATTTTCCAGTTTTTCGTCCGTACTTCGTTTAGGGCCTAAAAGATGTGTGATAACCATAATAACGCCAACAAACAATACCGCAAATATTAATTGAATTGCAATTGGAAGATAATTCATCGAACTATTTACATCTGTAGTGTTTACCTGGAGTAGAAACAAATGCATGTGCGTTAATTATTTGACAGCAAAAATAGGGCAGCGGCTTCAGATTACCACTTACAAAATAAAAATCGGTTAATTAAAATCCCCTGCCTGATCAAGACAAGGGACTTATATTATTACAATGAGATTTTATATTGTTACTTTTTCCTGGCCGCGGGTTTTTTTGCAGCAGGCTTAGTAGAACCAGATTTAGTAGTGGTGGCCTGCCTTGGAGCGGGAGCCGGTTTTTTCAGCTGATCGATATATTTTTGAGCATCTGGATTTGCTGGATCCAGTTCAATTATGCTTTGTAATTGCGCTATAGCTGAGTCTTTGTTTTTGGCGATGTTGGCATAATAGGTAGCCAGGTAAGAATGCGCGCCCAGCAAGGAAGATTTATATTTGTCTCTAGCTGTATCAGCAAAAGAAATCAACTTTTTATATGGTTCAACTGCAAGTCCCTTTTCCAGCGTTGTATCCTGTGCGGCTGCGCTTTTAGCACACCACAGATAACCGAATAGTTCAGTAGGATATTTCGTTTTATAAGCACCGCAGAAAATACTATCAGCTGTAACATAATTGCCAGACATATAATAAGCGTAACCCAGGTCATATAAGTCACGGTTGGAAGGCTCTTTCTTACTTGTGTAAATTCTGGTGAGCCACTTTGTTTGCTCCATGCGATTGCCTGACTTCCCCGCCAGTGCAGCAGCATCAGACATCAGCTGCATTTTCGAAACCTGTACGGTATCCAGGTCAACTGCGGTTTGATAATTACTTAATGCATCTGCTTCACTACCAGGAAATTTACTTAAAAGTTTAGCCCTGAAGACATAATCAACAGGTACAAATCCTTCTTTTGTTTGCTTACTGAAATACTGGTCCAAGTATGTTTTAGCATTTGTTGAATCCTTTAATTCATCGTAACTGTAGGCAACCAGTTTGTAATACCTCGGGTCTGCTTTGTCGGCTAACTGTGTAATTTTACCTTTAGCTGAATCAATACTTCCCTGGTAATTTCTTGCCGCAAATAAAAGACTGATCCTGTCGTACTCATCAGATGGTTTTGGATCGGTAACGGCAAGGTATTTATCAAAAAACTCTTTAGACTTATTAATGTCCCTTAAAAAATAATAGGTATATAACTCATAATAAGCCGGTCCGTAATTAGGATCTAAGGTTGTAGCTTCCTGGTATGCAGGAATGAAATAGTCGGGATTGTTTTGAGACTGGTACACTTTAGCAATCCTGTATTTAGCTTCTGCTAATTTAGGATCGATAGAGAGCGCTTTTTGAAAGGCTGTGACAGCGCCTCCGCCATCAATAAGTTTTCGGTATGCCTCGCCTGTTATCAAATAACTATCAGCATTTCTCGGATCCTTTTTCTCACTTGCCACTGAATTAATTTTCTCAACAGCATAATTGGCATCGCCGAGGTTGGCATAAACGTTTGCTCTTCCAACAGCATTGAGGATGCCGATATCTTTACCTTTCGTCAAACTTATAGCTGTTTCAAATCTTTGCCGGGCCTCGCTTGTTTTATTTTCCATCAGTTCAATCTGGCCGATACCGACCAGTAATAATGGCGCGTTACCGTTCGATACCAGTGTTTTTTGGTACAATGCCTTAGCTGATGTGGAATCTTTCGACTGAATCATAGCCTGTCCAAGCCAATAAACTGCCTCTATATTATTTGGGTTAGCAGCTACCAACTTTCCCAGTTCGTTCTTTGCGCTTATATATTTCTGGTAATATAAAAACTTTCGTCCCTGATCCACGCTCTGAGCGTGAAGCGATTGAAATACAATAGTAAATAGTACAATGCTTGTTATTTTCTTCATAATCAATACCTGTTTTTTGGTTTGTAAATTTATTAAAATCTCCCTAATAAAAAATTATTGCTTAATTATAGAATTTCTCGTTTGAAAACTCATTTGTGCCGGCCATAAATAAGCCGTTCGGAAAATTAATTGACCTCGCTCATTAATCAAAAAATTAACGAATCCACTCCCCAGCCCCTTATAATTTTCCTTCAAAATATATTGCAAACCTCGCACCAAAGGATAACGTCTCATTGCGATATTAGCCTGGTAAGGTTTTACGTAAGCCACTTTTTCACAGATGGTACACTGCAAAGAAGCAACCCTGACTTTTTGTGAAAAACTTAACAGGTTACCATCTTCTTTATTACCTATCCAGCTAACTCCAACAAATCCTATGGCATCTTTATTTTTTTCAACATAATTAATAACGCCCTCACTGGTTGTTGCAGCCATAACGTTAGCGCCAAATGGATTGCCTTTTAGTAAAGAGTCCATTACAAAACGCACGGTGCTGGTAGCAGAAAGTCCATCCATAACTACCTTGTATTTATAACCACTGGTGCCTTTTACCAGCGATCGTATATCGGTCATATCGAAAATAGAATCCTGTGCTGCGGTGTTTATAATAACAGCAATAGCATCATAAGCCATTTTCCCTTGAACCGGTCTGAACTTTAATTTATCTATCAGTTGATTTTCCTCCCCCGGTGTTAACGGACGAGTGACGATTATCATTCTGATAGAATCGTTATTAAGGTCTTTAAGGCATTCTGCCTCCGGCTTGTAATGGGTGATAATCTTAGCATTGGGAAAAGACGATTCAAAAACTTTGATTTGTGAATCGATGATTGGCTTGAAGGATTCGTCTGCACTGATATTGATAGTGCCCGACTTTGTAGTGTCACCAGGGTAACTTACAGCTTCCTCATTACCACAACTTATAAAAAGCAATATGGAAAAAAATCCAGCCGTAAGCCTGGCAAGTATACCGGTGATATTTTTATAGCGTTGCTTCATTCCGAATAATAATTTTTTCTGATGCCCCTGTACATCCTCCATGATCCGTAAACGATGCACATTCCTGCAAAGAGGTATCTGAAGAGCGGTTCTATATTAAAAGCTATACCTATTCTTGGCGCGATTGTTAGAAATACCCCAAAGCCAAGGATGACCAGTCCCATGCCGAGATCCATAACAGACCGCATTATTGTATAGTTCTTTGCTCTCTTTTCACTTTGATCGGTTGCCATGAAATATGTTTGTCAGGATTTAGATGGATAAAAGCAACAGGTTGCATTCATAAGAGCAAGATAATAAATTTCATCTTAACACATTGATTCAACAACCACGCTTTAAAAAATAAAGTAATACTTCGCGGGCATAGTATCAACCTTCTACAAACTTGTAATAATTATATTAAGCCATAATTTCAATAAGATGCTCGTGCATTTTATTTTCCATAACCTGTTTTAACTATTATGGAGCTCTTAACTATCAAGTTATCTTTTGATATCAAAATCAGTAGAAACTATACCATGCTTTATTTTCTGAAGGCTGACTCCGCCGGCTAAAGCCTTTGGAGGCGGACAATAGCGGATTTTAAGTCATTTGATGTTTGATATGCCACTAGTGTATCTTTATGCTCATGAAAATTTTAATGGTTTGTCTGGGAAATATCTGCCGCAGTCCGCTGGCAGAAGGCATCCTGAAACAGAAAGCTGCTGATGCAGGATTGCGCTGGCACATCGAAAGTGCAGGAACAATTGGTTTCCATACAGGAATTGCGCCCCATCATTTCTCAAAAAAAGTAGCGCTGTTAAATGGAATTAATATTGACAATAAACGATCAAGGGAATTTATAACGGCAGATTTTAATCGTTTCGACAGAATTTATGCAATGTCTGCTGATGTAATTGATGAAATAAAAAAAATAGCAGGAAAAAATTTTATAGAAAAGAAAGTGAGCCTGATGATGGATGAGTTATTCCCCGGACAGAACATTGAAGTCCCCGACCCCTGGTACGGTACCGAACCCGATTTCCACAACGTGTACAAACTGATAGATTCGGCCTGCAAAAAGATAATTGAAAAATATGCTGCTGGCATAAACCAACACGGTGCATTTCAATAATAATATAAATACCTGATCTTAACATGACGAAGCCCAGTCTCCCGCAAGGCACAAGGGATTTTACACCTGACATAGTAAGAAAGCGAAATCACATATTCAATACAATTAAAAATATTTTCGAATTATACGGATTTCAGCCATTGGAAACACCGGCTATGGAACAGCTGGAAACACTAATGGGTAAGTATGGTGATGAAGGAGATAAACTGGTTTTTAAAATTCTTAATAACGGATTAAATGATCCTAAAAATATTGACAAATCAAGGACAGCTTTTGAAAACCTGTTGTCGGGGAAGATAGATAAGAATATTACTGAAAGAGCTTTGAGGTATGATCTCACCATTCCATTCGCCAGGTTTATCGCCATGAACTCCGGTCAGCTGACTTTTCCTTTTAAACGTTACCAGATACAACCTGTGTGGCGTGCCGATCGCCCTCAAAAAGGCCGCTACCGTGAGTTCTATCAATGCGACGCTGATGTTGTGGGTAGTAATGCCCTGATCAATGAAGTTGAATTTGCTATTATTTATAACGAGGTGTTTTCAATATTAAAATTACCGGTAGACATCCGTATCAACAGTCGTAAAATTTTATTTGCACTTGCTGAATTATGCGGTGACAGTGATAGCATGATGGCTATTACAACCGCTATAGATAAATTGGATAAGATCGGGTTGCCTAAGGTGAAAGAAGAGTTAGCATCAAGGCAACTTAATGAAGCACAGCTTTTATTGATAGAAAAATATTTGCTGATTGATGGATCCAACGAAGAAAAGATCAGCCAGATAAAATTACTTATGAATGGTAATGTTACAGGTACTAAAGGAATCAGCGAGATCGAATACATACTGAAAAATACCCCTTTATCAACGGTTAAAAATCTTTCGGTAGACTTTACGCTGGCGCGCGGACTGAATTATTATACGGGTACTATCTTTGAAGTAAAAGCTACGAATGTTCAAATGGGAAGTATTGGTGGTGGTGGAAGATATGATGACCTGACGGGTTTGTTTGGCGTGCCCAATATACCGGGAGCAGGTATTTCCTTTGGTGTTGACCGTATCTATGATGTTATGGAAGAGCTTCAGCTGTTTCCTGAAAATATTTATACAGGTACACAGCTGTTATTTTTTAATCTCGGCGAAGATGAAAGTAAACGTGCATTTAAAATCATGCAGCAGCTAAGGGCTAAAGGCGTCCGCTGCGAATTGTATCACGAGGCTTCTAAATTTGACAAGCAATTTAAATATGCCTTTAAAAAAAATATTCCATTCGCAGTAATTATCGGGAGTAAAGAAATAGAGGATCAAACCTGTGTATTAAAAAATATTAAAACAGGCGGGCAGGAAACCTTGGGCATTGCAAAATTGATGTTGAGGTATGAGGTATGAGGCGATGAGGTATGATACTTACGTATCACGCTTTTGTTCTTTAACAAATCGTTGCAGGCTACAACTCAATATAGATAAGGGATATAAGAAATATATCCAACCCGGTGCGCTATTTCCGAGTATCTTTACCGCTATGTCAAAAGACAAAAAAAATATCAGGCACCTGAATTTAAGTGAGCTGGAGCAGTACTTCGGAGCCTTGGGAGAAAAGAAATTCAGAACTAAACAGGTTTATGAATGGCTATGGAAAAAACATGCTCACAGCTTTGAGGATATGACAAATCTTAGCAAGGAGTTAAGATTCAAACTGCAGGAAAATTTTTCCCTGCCAGCGTTAAAAACAGACGCTACCCAATATTCTTCCGATGGTACCATAAAAAGCAGGTTCAAAACACATGACGGACATCTCGTTGAAGGAGTACTAATTCCAACAGAATCCAGGTTTACTGGCTGTGTAAGTTCCCAGATAGGTTGTTCTCTTAATTGCAAGTTTTGTGCTACCGGTTACATGGAACGTAAACGCAATCTTGATTTTGATGAGATATATGATGAAGCTGTTCTTCTTAATCAACAGACTGAAAAAACGTATGGAAAAAAATTAAGTAATATTGTTTTTATGGGTATGGGTGAGCCTTTACTTAATTATAAGAACGTGCTAAGGGCAATTGAAAAAATCACCTCACCCGATGGACTTGGCATGAGCGCCAGGCGTATAACTGTTTCTACGGCAGGTGTTGCAAAAATGATCAAACAGCTGGGCGACGACAAAGTGAAGTTTAACCTGGCGTTATCATTACATGCTACCAATGATATTAAACGAAATCAAATAATGCCTATCAATGAAACTAACAGCATTAAAGTTTTGATAGAGGCGCTTAATTATTTCTATGAGCAAACGGGTAATGAGATCACCTTTGAATACATCCTGTTTCAAGACTTCAATGATTCGATACGTGACGCAGAAGAATTGATAAAAATTTTCAGGCAGGTCCCGATGCACCTCGTAAATATTATTGAATACAATCCTATTGATGATGCTACATTCGAAAAACCCGATGAAGAAAAAGTAGAAAGATTTTTGAACCATCTTTCAAAAGCCAGGATTAACGCGCATCTTAGAAGAAGTCGCGGTAAAGATATTGACGCAGCTTGTGGTCAGTTGGCTAATAAGATTGGTTTGGAAACAGATCAGATTAAAGTTAATCGCTGATACCTGATCGCAAATCACTACTGTTGTAAAACAGCAAAACATTTATTATGAGCAAGAATTCACAGTTCGAAAAATTCATCAACAAAACAAGAGGCAGCGCTATTAAGGAGCAATTTAAGCAGGAAAAAAAAATCGCTAAAAAAGAGCGTGCACAGGCGATAGAAAAAAGATTTGAAGAAAAACGACGTTTAAAATTTGCAGCTGCTGAACCAGCACCGACAGACTCCGGAAAAAAAATAAGTGATAAGCAGACTCCCGTTAAGCACGGTCGTAAAATTACTGCTAAAGACGAACTCAGGCAGACCACTCCATTAAAGGCGGGCGCTCAGATGCCGCTTAATAAATATATTGCACACAGTGGCATCAGCGGAAGAAGAGAAGCTGCTGATTTAGTAAGACTTGGTGAAGTAACCGTCAACGATAAAGTGATTGTTGAACCAGGTACCAAGATTTTAGAGAGTGATATTGTAAGAGTTAAGGGTAAAAAGATCTTCCCTTCCCAACATTTTGTTTATATTTTACTTAACAAGCCTAAGGATGTTATCACTACCACCGATGATCCTCAGGGAAGAAGAACTGTGCTCGACCTGATAAGAAATTCAACTACGGAAAGAGTCTATCCTATTGGCAGGCTTGACAGAAATACTTCAGGCGTCTTGCTTTTTACAAACGACGGTGAACTGGCACAAACCCTTTCTCATCCTAAACATGAAATAAAAAAAATCTACGAAGTGAAGCTTGATAAAGATCTTACCAAAAATGATTTCGAAAAGATACTTAATGGTATCACGCTGGAAGATGGTTTTATAGCTCCGGACGCTTTGGCTTATGCAGATGCTAAAGATAAAAAAGTGATAGGTATTGAAATTCATAGCGGCCGTAACCGTATCGTAAGAAGGATTTTCGAAAAACTTGGTTATGATGTAACGGGGCTTGACAGGGTTATGTATGCAGGACTCACCAAGAAGAATGTTCAACGTGGCAAATGGCGATTACTTGCGGAGAAAGAAGTAAGAATACTAAAACATTTTAATAAGAGCGGATCTAAAAATCAATAGTGCTCCTCTATGAAGAATGAACCCGAAATTATTTTTGAGAATGAAGATTTTATTGCGATCAACAAACCGGCAGGGATGCTTTCCATTCCAGACAGGATGCAATCCCAGCCTTCTTTAAAGGATATCCTTAAAGAGAAATTTCCGGAAATATTTACTGTTCACCGGCTTGATAAGGAAACGAGCGGTGTAATCGTTTTCGCTAAAAACGAAGCGATGCATAAATATTTATCGCAGTTGTTTGAGAACAGGGAGACGGAGAAATATTATACCGGTTTTGTAACCGGCACACTAGCCGGGAAAAAAGGCATCGTAGACATTCCTATCATTGAGCATCCTGTAAAAAAAGGATTGATGATTACGGCAGCTAAAGGAAAGGATTCCATAACAGCTTACGAAGTGCTGGAAGAATTTGGTCCGTTCTCCTATATACAGTTTCAAATTTTTACAGGTCGCACACACCAGATACGCGTGCACATGAAACATCTTGGACACCCCATCGCCTGTGATGAATTATATGGAGATGGTAAGCCGGTTCTCTTATCTTCCATAAAAAAGAAATTTAAGCTTTCAACAAAAGATGAAGAAGAGAGACCGCTGTTATCTCGGTTAGCATTACATGCAGAAAGGCTGGTATTTACTGATATAACCGGCACTCATCATGATTTGGAAGTACCCATTCCGAAGGATATGAAGGCATTGCTTCAGCAGTTGAAAAAGATACAAAACAGCAACGAAGCAAAATAATAAGGATCGTCGTCCGTTAGCGGATGCCGGTCAATAATCACTAAAGGAAAGCTCAACAATATTAAATTCGTGGCGGCGAATTAATTTGCCATCAACTGCCAGCCATAAGGAACAAGTGTTAACTTTTCCCTTATGGCTGACATTCGGCAATTGACAGCGACACCCCGGCACATTAATCTAAATCAGGTTGTGGAGTATAACGCAGGTAAGTTTTTACAATCTTAACCCCTTTTGGAAATTTCTTTATAGCGTCTTCAGTTGTTAATGAAGGAACTACAATTACATCTTCACCCTGCTTCCAGTCTGCAGGTGTAGCTACACTATAGTTAGCAGTTAGTTGTAATGAATCAATAACTCTGAGAACTTCTACAAAGTTTCTTCCGGTAGATGCGGGATAAGTGATCATCAGTTTAACTTTCTTATCTGGACCAATAATAAACAAGGAACGAACGGTAGCCGTTAAGGAAGCATTTGGATGAATCATTCCGTATAAAGTAGAAACCGTTTTGTCTTCGTCGGCTATCAAAGGGAACTCGACAGAAACATTTTGAGTTTCGTTAATATCTTTCATCCAGGAATGATGTTTATCTATCGGATCAACGCTTACGGCTATGGCTTTTACATTTCTTTTTTTGAATTCGCCGGTTAATGCGGCAGTTTTGCCTAATTCGGTGGTACACACAGGAGTGAAGTCTGCAGGATGTGAAAACAAAACACCCCAGCTATCTCCAAGGTATTCGTAAAAATCAATTTCCCCGATAGTAGTCAGGGCTTTAAAGTTTGGAGCTATGTCTCCTAATTGTAAACTCATAATTTGAAAAATTTAAATTTGATAACGAAGGTATTTTATTTCCTACAGATTTTATAGAGTAGTCGTTATACTTGGTGTTATGTCAATCATAAAATGTTTAAAAAACCGTTATTATTTTACGCCATAAATTCTTGCCGGGAAGTTAGCCGGTAGCTGTCAGCCATCAGCACAACATTTAATAAAATTCATTGCTCCGGTTTCTGCAAAACCCAACATATCATGTTCCTCGTTTCTCTTACCTGAACACATCAAGCAAGCCCTCCGGCAGTACTACATGTACCAGTTTTTTTCTTTTATCAATCTTTTCGAGCGTTTGTTCGTGCAAGGGTATCAACGCCTCTTTTCCATCTAAGTCTATCCTGCAAAGCACCTGGTGGTGCTGCTCTATAATTTCCAGTATTTCTCCCAGGTCGATACCAGCATCTATAATATGAAATCCCAATAAAGAAATTGCGGATGACTTTGAGGCATACTTATTAAAATCTTCTTCTGTAAGCCAGATTTCTTTTTGATTGATTTTCCTGGCTTCTTCTTTTGTAGCGATTCCTTCTAGTTTTAAATAAATTTCCGACTCGGTTTTTATCTTACTGCTTTCCACAAAATAGGGAAGCATTTGATCTTTCCCTTGTTCCAGGAACAATGCTGACAAACCTTTTAAGGATGATTTCTTTCCAAGATTATGTTTCAAAATCACTTCACCATGTAAACCATAGGAAGCAACTATTTTACCGATACTGTTATATTTAGTCATTGCTATTAAGTGATCTTAAACAATATTTCAGAGAGGGTTTTATAATAAAAAATCCCGATGAAAATTTTCATCGGGATCAAATTGCGTTATTAAGAATTTCTAACTTTGGGTATTGGTATTTTCTTCCGGCTTCTTTTCCACTCTTCTTACAGGGCCCTGGTCTCTCCTGCCTGTAGGCCTGGATTTGCGGTTATCATCCTGGCGGCGTTTTATCTGTACTTCATGTTCTGAGCTCCATTTCGTAAATTTTTCCATTGCCGTAGCATCGTCAAATAAACCCAATTTAACACCCCGCAGAAGATGTTTAAGGTACAATACTCCTTTAAAAGAAAGTATCCTGCGTACAGTATCTGTTGGCTGAGCACCTTTATGAAGCCATTCAAGGGCTTTTTGGCGGTCTAACTGTATGCTGGCAGGAACAGTTTGCGGGTTGTAGGTACCTATCTTTTGGATGAACTTGCCATCTCTTGGTGCCCGGGCGTCAGCCACTACCACAAAATAAAAAGGTCTTTTCTTAGACCCATGTCGTTGTAATCTCATCTTAACTGGCATCTTAAATAGAAATTTAAATGCGTGAACAATAGGGATTTTCTTAATAAAAATTAAGATTGCAAAGATAGCAATCCACCTGAATTTTCCAAAACTTGGATATAAATAGCTTAAAATGCTTTGTTAACGTCTGCCAAAGGGCATTTTTCCACCCATTGGCATTTTCGTCATCATCTTCATCATTTCTTTCATTTGATCAAACTGCTTCATAAAAGCGTTCACTTCCGTAATCTCTTTACCACTACCTTTAGCGATACGATCCCTTCTTCTCAAATCTATTGCATCAGGATTGGCTCTTTCAAAAGGAGTCATAGAATTTATCATCGCCTCAATGCCTTTAAAAGAATCATCACTTATATCGATATCCTTTACAGCCTTACCTATTCCGGGTATCATTCCCATGAGGTCTTTTAGATTACCCATCTTTTTTATCTGTTCAAGCTGCTGTTTGAAGTCTTCGAAATCAAATTGATTTTTCCGGATCTTTTTTTCCAGTTTGCGGGCCTTTTCTTCATCATATTGTTCCTGCGCTTTTTCCACCAAAGTAGTAATGTCACCCATTCCAAGAATTCTTTGCGCCATTCTCTCCGGATAAAACACATCGATCGTTTCCATCTTCTCGCCACTGCTTACAAACTTAATAGGTTTATTAACGGTATATTGAATAGAAAGCGCTGCGCCACCACGGGTATCGCCATCAAGCTTCGTGAGTACCACCCCACTGAAATCAAGCCTTTCATTAAAAGTCTTGGCAGTATTTACTGCATCCTGACCTGTCATTGAATCTACAACAAAAAGAATTTCCTGTGGCGATACGGCGGTTTTAATACTGGCGACCTCGTTCATCATCGCCTCATCAATAGCCAGGCGGCCGGCGGTGTCTATAATAACAACATTCTTATTTTTACTTTTTGCTTCTTTCACTGCATTTTGGGCAATCAGCACTGCATCTTTAGTATCCGGCTCGCTGTATACTTCAACGTTTATTTGGCCGCCAAGTACTTTCAGCTGATCGATAGCAGCGGGTCTGTAAATATCTGCTGCGACAAGTAAGGGCGACAGTCCCTTTTTAGTTTTAAGGTAATTAGCAAGTTTGGCGCTAAAGGTTGTTTTACCGCTACCCTGCAAACCTGCAATTAATATAACCGCCGGGTTGCCTTTTACATTGAATTCACTTTCGGTACCACCCATCAGCTCCATCAACTCGTCTTTCACTAGCTTTACCATTAGTTGTCCCGGACTAATGGCATTGATTACCTTCTCCCCTAAAGCCTTGTCTTTTACTTTATCGGTAAATTCCTTCGCGATTTTATAATTTACGTCCGCATCTACAAGCGCCCTGCGTATCTCTTTAACGGTAGAAACAATATTTAATTCTGTCAACCTGCCCTGACCTTTTAACTGCTTAAAGGCTGTCTCTAATTTGTCGCTCAAACTTTCAAACATAAAAGAATAATTTATCGAATTAACCAGCACCGTATTATTATCGGCCTGTAAAAAATAAAAGTGAATATAACATAGAAGTCATATTCACCTTAAATCATGTTGCGAAGGTAGGATTATTTCCTACCGATATTAAATCCGGTCAGGGTTTTATCTGAAAATTTTAAATTTTATACTCCAAGATAAGGGCGTAACATCCCACACCTGGAAGTGGTTCGCAACTTGGTTATGGCTTTGTCCTTGATCTGCCGGACTCTTTCACGTGTCAGGTTAAATCGTTCCCCAATATCTTCAAGGCTCATTGGATGATCTATCCCTATTCCAAAGAAGTAACAGATCACCTCTTTTTGTCTTTCCGTTAAAGCAGTCAAAGACCTGCCAATCTCTGTCTTTAAGGATTCCACATGCTCGATATTTTTTTCTGTTCTTTCTGCATTCGGATTTTCCATTACATCCATCAGTGTACCTTCTTCGCCTTCGGATAAAGGAGTATCCATACTTACGTGACGCCCTCCCAGGCCCAGGGTTGCCAGTATTTCCTCTGTATTCAGGTCTAACACATCCGCCAGTTCTTCGGGTGAAGGTTCTCTTTCAAATTCCTGTTCCAACAGTGAATAAGCTTTCTGAATACGATTGGTTAAACCTACTTTATTAAGCGGCAGCCGTACAATACGCGACTGCTCGGCGAGTGCCTGCAAAATACTCTGCCGGATCCACCACACCGCATAAGAAATAAATTTGAAACCACGGGTCTCGTCAAAACGTTGCGCTGCTTTTATAAGACCGAGGTTTCCCTCGTTTATAAGATCAGGCAATGAGAGCCCCTGGTTTTGGTACTGCTTCGCTACAGATACCACGAAACGAAGATTGGCTTTGGTAAGTTTATCCAAAGCCCGCTGATCGCCCTGCTTAATAAGCAAAGCAAGCTTCACTTCTTCCTCAGGACTTATCAATTCAACTTTACCAATTTCTTGTAAATATTTTTCTAAACTTTGAGATTCACGGTTAGTGATAGATTTCGTGATCTTGAGCTGACGCATACTCATGGATGGAGGTTTAAGGTATTAAGGGTTAAACAGAAAGGTAACTATTCAGAGCAGAAATAAAACGCAGAATAAAGGATTTTCTTACTTACAGTATAATATATTCCTTTGAAGTAAGAAGAGTAATATAAGAATACTAATAAGCAAAACCAAATATGTTTGGTGTAATATCCTGCTATTCAGATAAATTAGTAAATTTTGTTTAAATATTTTAATTAAAAGATTAATATTAAATATGTAATTAAAATTTTGCGGAATGAAATATTTTTCTATTATTGCACTAATTCGCAACATTTAGAATATACCGAACAGTAGATGAGCAAAAAACAACTTTTCACTTTGGAATATCCAGTACGATGTTCTCCTTCTATTTTATATGAATTTCTCAGCACGCCTGCCGGGCTTCAGGAATGGTTCGCAGAAAAAGTAGACGAAAGAGACAAGGTATTCAGTTTCTCCTGGGATGGCAGTACAGATAAAGCGGAGGTGTTAGAAAGCGTTGACGATAAATCAATTCGTTTTCATTGGTTGAATGCGCCTAAAGAAGAATTTTTTGAATTTACTATAGAAAAATCTGAGGTTACCAACCAAACAATTTTGATGGTAAAGGACTTCGCTGAAAAGAAAGAAATTAAAGATCAAAGTCAATTGTGGAATTCTCAATTAAAAGATCTTTTTCACCGTATTGGCAGTTAAGATTTTATTAATACTACAAGGCTTTGAAATATTTCAAATAATTCCGCTTCCATAACTATCCACGGACCAATTTCTATCTTTGCAGCTATCTTAAGAAAGGGCGCTTCTTTCATTTTATGCAAAGTTTCTTCCCCGAAACGTTGATCTAATTTTATGTAATCAGTGTCTAAAAGATCATGACTCCACTCATTGCCCGAAAATGACATGTATAAAGTGTTTCTATATAGCTGATGGAGATGACTGGTAACATTCCGTAAAACTACTTCGCGCCATACTCCTTTTACATGTAATGTAATACTACAATAGTTTCCCCACCAGAAAAGCGTACGTATCGCAAGTATATCTTTTTTACCAAATATTCGCGGATAATCGAGTATGATGTAAGGAAGCCCAAGGTACTTTTCACCCTTCGAGATCTTTGGACTAAACGGCGTTATACTTTTATCGGCTAGTAACTGAGATGCTATAACCGTTTCCTGCATTTGATCTGCCAGGTTTATAAAACCCCTGCTTATCTTTTCTATGATGCTATTCTTTGTTAAAATCCAATCACTGTTTTGCATCAGCAACAATTCATCTTCTGAAAGCTGTATTTTTGTTTCTTCCATAATAAACTCTTTTCCAGGTGTATATTTTAGTAGATGTATGCTGGTGGCTAAAGGGCTTTCAAATGAAAGCTATATAGAAATTTAAAGAAATACCATTTTCATATACCAGCGTAAAAAGTTTAGATGAAAAAATTAGATACTCTCATATTAAAAGCTTTCATCGGGCCTTTTATAGCCACGTTCTTTATAACCCTTTTTGTGCTGACCCTGCAATTTTTCTGGTTGTACATCGATGATCTTGTAGGCAAAGGACTTGACCTGTTTACTATTCTGAAACTTACAAGTTATGTATCAGCGTATAATATACCATTGGCGTTGCCGCTGGCTATCCTTATATCTTCTATCATGACCTTTGGCAATTTAGGAGAAACTTTTGAACTGGTTGCCATTAAATCCGCCGGCATACCGCTGATAAGGTTTATGCGCCCTCTTTTTTTTACAACGATTATTTTATGCGGAGCAGCCTTCCTGTTTAATAATTATATCATTCCGGTGGCTACGCTTAAAATGAATACTTTAAAATATGACATCATAATGGCAAAGCCGGCATTCGATATTAAAGAAGGCGTTTTTTATGATAAGATAGAAGGATTCGTAATCAAGGTGGGTAAAAAAGAAAAAGACGGCGTCACTATCAGGAACATCATCATTTACGAAAAGAAGTACAATCTACAGGATAACATTATTGTAGCCAGAAGCGGTGAAATGAAAGTGAACAAAGCTAATTTCCTGGAATTTAATTTGAAAGACGGATGGCGTTATGAAGAGACCGGAGAACACTTTACTACCAACACAGATTATATCCGGCTTGGATTTAAAGAGTACCATAAAGTGTTTGACCTGAGTTCTTTTAAACTTAATAAAACGGAAGACAGCGTTTTTAAAAATAACTACCAGATGCTAAGCATCCGCCAATTGGATAAATCGATTGACTCGCTGAAAAAATTTAATGCTTCTTTTCCAAAAAAAATCCTTCCGCAGATATCTCCTTATTTATTGTTCACCCGTTATCTCGATACCGGCTGGATATCTGTAGAGCCAACGGGCATGCAATCTATAAAGTCGATGAAAGAATTAATTCCCGATAGTCAGCGCTCCTATGTTTTAGAACGTACCATTTCACAAATCGGAAATATTAAATCAAATATCGATGTTACCAATATTGAGTACCAGGCGAAGGAGAAAGAATTATTAATGAACGTTATTGAATGGCACCGTAAACTTACGATGTCAATAGCCTGCCTGGTACTTTTTCTGATAGGTGCCCCGCTTGGCTCTATTATCAGGAAGGGTGGACTGGGTACTCCCCTTGTATTTGCCGTGGTATTTTTTGTAATATTTTTCCTGCTAAATAATTTCGGTTTGAAGTTAGTAAAAACAGAAGTGTTGAATCCTATTCTCGGGATGTGGCTTGCTACATATGTTTTAGCGCCTGTAGGATTCTTTCTTACGTATAAAGCTATGCGTGATTCTCAGTTGTTCAACCAGGAGTACTACTTTAGAACAATAAAGAAACTGTCACCCTATTTTGAAAGTTTTTTTTCAAAGAAGAAAACGGCTGCAGTTTCGGCAACCGCAAGCTGAATATATTTATCATTAAACTTATTTTAATTTCATCACTACCATTAAAATTTATTTGATATGCCTAATAAAGAGATCTGGGAACAATATCAATCCACAAACAAAGAACGTTTTTTAAATGAGTTGCTGGAACTGTTGTGCATACCAAGTGTAAGCGCTAAAAATGAGCACAAGACCGATATGACCAAGTGCGCAGAAATGGTTAAGCAGCGTTTACTGGAAGCCGGTATAGACAAAGCAGTACTGTATCCTACGGAAGGTCATCCGGTAATCTACGGTGAAAAGATGATTGATGCAGGTAAACCTACTGTGCTTGTTTACGGTCACTATGATGTGCAACCTGCTGAACCACTGGGGTTGTGGAACAGCGGACCTTTTGATCCGCTCATTAAAGACGGTAAAATTTTTGCGCGGGGAGCCTGTGATGATAAAGGTCAGGTATATATGCATATCAAAGCGCTGGAGACTATGGTAAAAACAAATACGCTGAGCAATAATATTAAATTTATTATTGAGGGTGAAGAAGAAATAGGATCCCCTAATCTGGCAAAATTTGTAAGCGCGAATAAAGATTTATTGAAAGCTGATGTTGTTTTGATCAGTGACACCTCTATGATCAGCATGGATAATCCTTCCATAGATATTGGCGTAAGGGGATTGTCATATATAGAAATTGAAGTTACCGGTCCGAACCGCGACCTGCATAGCGGGGTATATGGCGGCGCAGTGGCGAACCCTGTCACGATACTTTCAAAGATGATCGCTTCCTGTCATGATGAGAATAACCATATAACTATTCCCGGCTTTTATGATGACGTTGTTGAAGCTACTGCCGATGAAAGAAATTTGATGGCACAGGCTCCTTACGACGAAGATGCATATAAATCCGATCTTGGTGTGAAAGAGCTCTGGGGTGAAAAGGGATATTCTACCAATGAAAGAACAGGCACCAGGCCAACGCTGGAGGTTAACGGTATATGGGGTGGTTACCAGGGAGAAGGCGCTAAAACGGTGCTGCCATCAAAAGCCTATGCAAAGATCTCCGCCAGGCTGGTACCGAATCAGTCTTCTGACATCATCACAAAAAAAATGCTCGACTATTTTAAAAGTATTTCACCGGCAAGTGTTACCGTTAAAGCCAGCGTACATCATGGTGGTGAACCTTACATGACACCTATTGATTCTATTGCCTACAAAGCCGCTGCTAAAGCTATCGAAACAACATTCGGCAAAAAGCCAATCCCTGTCAGAGGCGGTGGCAGCATCCCCATCTGTGCTTTGTTTGAGAAAGAACTGGATATAAAGATTGTTTTCCTGGGCTTTGGGCTTGATAGTGATAACCTGCACTCTCCTAATGAAAAATTTGATATCATAAATTTTTATAAAGGCATTGAAACCATCCCTTATTTTCATTTGTTCTTTACAGAAATGAAAACAAGTCAATAATTAAAGTATGCCTGCCGTAGAAAAATTGAGAGTGGATAAATATTTGTGGGCCATCAGGCTTTTTAAGACGCGTTCCCAGGCTGCAGAAGCCTGTGATAAAGGCAAAGTAAAGTTGAATGGTGTATCTGTCAAAGCTGCCAAGCCTGTTAATACAGGAGATGAGTTTGATGTAAAGACAGAAGCAAGGCGTTGGGTTATAAAAGTTACCGGGTTACTCACTAACCGCGTTCAATATACCGAAGCCATCACCTGCTATCTTGATATTACTCCGTCAGAAGATCAGGGGATGCAATACCAGGCGCCGTCTTTTAATACGGGTAAACGGCAAAGCAAGATTGGCCGTCCTTCGAAGAAACAACGCAGGAACATGGACGATGTTTTTGGGGAGTGATAGTATTGTTTTTTATAGTTCGGTTAATATGGCATTGGTGGCCGACTGTCAATTTCATTAAATTAAAGGCATTGACAGGCGACGGTAGAAATTTATAGAATTTAATTGGTGGATATTAAATATTCACATTTTAAGTCTTTGAGAGTTGATTAATGTTGATTATCCGTCATTTACATGATAATAATCAATTAATCATACTTATGAGGTCATAATATAACAGGTATAATGATAGTACATTTGTTAGGCAACAGGGATTGATTATCCCAACACTATATACGAAACAAGATGAATATTATTATTACATCAGAAAAGCTCATACACGAGATTCAGGATGAGTTTAATAAGCTTTTCCCATTTTTGAAAATAGAATTTTTTATTAAGTCGGTTATCAATTCTAAGGAAACGATTAATAAGATATCTAGCCTTCTTACAATTGGAAATGTTGACAAAACCAGGGGATCAAAAGAGATGGAAGTTTCTCCCTGTATGACTGTCAAAGAATTTGAAAATAATTTTGAAAATAAATTCGGAATGTACGCGCAACTTTACCGTAAATCTGGAAACCTCTGGCAGGAAATTACTATTACCGATAACTGGACAATGCAGCAACAGGATGAAGCCGGAAATGAGATTAGTACTATTATAAACAGAGATAGTCTTTATTAAGGCCGTGCCTGATATTATTAATACAGCAGACTGTTTAGTTTGTCTACATCAATGATCCTGATTTTACCTTCTTTGATTTCTATTAATTTTTCAGACTTAAAATCACTTAATGTGCGAATGAGCGATTCAGTGGCTGTACCAACATAGCGGGCGATATCATCTCTTGAAATATCTATTCCCTGTTCTCCGCTTTTTAAAATATTTAATTTGGAATGTATAATCACCAATGCCTTTGCAATTCTTTTTCTCAGGGAACTATAAGCGAGGTTTAACAGGCGTTCCTCCTGATCTTTTACATTTTGGGTTATTAGCTTTATAAATTTTGTGGCTATGGTAAGATCACTGTAAACGGATGATAAAAAATCTTCTTTGGGTATCAGTATAACCTCTGCTTCTTCCAGCACTTCTGCATTGTCATCGTAGGATTTATTTTCAAGTAAAGAAAGGTATCCTATGAAATCCCCTTCCGTAGCCAGGTGCGTTATGTATTCTTTGCCATCGTCATTTAATTTAAAAATTTTAACCTTGCCTTTTTTTAGGTAGTACAAATATTTAGGTCTTTTCTTTTCACTGTATAAAAATTGTTTCTTTGAAATCGTTTCAGACTCATGCAAAGAGAAATCGAGCTTTATTAATCCGCCGCCACATAAATCTTTCATCAGATCGTTAGCGCCTCTCTCATCAGGAGTGTAGCGTCCCTGCAGGATCTCATATTTTTTTATACGTGTTTCTATGGCATTCAGTAATTCAATATCATCAAAGGGCTTTGTAATGAAATCATCAGCGCCCATTTCCATGCCTTTACGAAAATCATTGCGTTCCGTTTTAGCCGTAAGAAAAATGAACGGGATATATTCTGTATCAGGATTCTTTCTTAGCAGGTGTAATACGCCATAGCCATCAAGCTCAGGCATCATGATATCACATATTATCAGGGAAGGCTTTTCTTTCATGGCGATTTCAAGTCCCTTCCTTCCATTCTCACCTGTTAGTGTTGCATAACCTGCAAGTTGTAAAATCTCCGCAATATTTTCCCTTATCTCTGTGTGATCATCAATTATGAGAATCGTCTTCATAGTAACAACTTAAAAATTGCAAAGATACATTGATAGCATTGATTGAAATTTATGAGGGACGTCTTAATCAGGTAATCTAAATCAAGATAAAAATGAAGTAAGCAGTATTACTTAATGTATGCTAAGGTTAAATGATTACAAAAAATTAAAGCAGTCAGATTTTTAATATTACACCAATTCTTTGAGGTTTGGTAATCCGATATTAAAAGTGGTGCCTTCATTCAATGCTGTAGTAAGTGTGATACTTCCTTCAAGCATATCAACATAACGCTTTACTATATGCAGACCGAGACCTGTGCCCGGAATGTTTACCGCATTTTTTCCTCTGTAAAAGGTGGAGAACAGGTGAGGCAGATCTTCTTTAGCAATTCCAATACCCTGGTCCTTAACCTGGAGTATCATAAAGGTGGATGAATTATCAACAGATATTTCGATAGTCTTGTGAAGATCGGAAAACTTTATAGCGTTGCTTAAAAGATTTATAAGCACATTCTTCAGGAGCCTCTTATCAGTAGCAAAAAAATTCTCTCCTTCGAAAGAAAATTTTAGCTGCTGACCCATTTTCAAGCTAATTTTCATTTCATCAAATACATCGTGTAGAAATTCCTTCACATCAAAAACAACCACTTCGGTGAAGACCCTTCCTTCTTCAATTTTTCCGAGATTTAAAAAGTCTTCCAACATATCGTTCAAATGTTTTACCGAATCTTTTATCCGCCTGATATGCTTATCCCTGTGAGCCTGATCTTCATCGCGCCTGTATTTTTGTAACAGGGAAGCTGAAGATAATATGGTACTTAAGGGGGTCCTGAACTCATGAGACGCCATAGAAACAAAACGGGATTTTATTTCATTAAGTTCTTTTTCCTTGCTCAGCGCATCATTTAATTCTGTCTGAGATCTTTCCAGTTCCTGAAGAGCTTCCTGCAGTATCAGCGTACGTTCCGTTACTTTATTCTCTAGTTCGATATTCATGATCCGCACATCACGGGTTATCTTTTCCAGCTGTGTTTTTTGTTCCACGAACCTGTTTTCAGCTTCTTTACTTTGAGAGAGATCTACGATGAAAGTAAGGATAAAAAAATCTTTTTTCTGTTCGTAACTGTTGAGATTGATTTCAACGGGGAACGCGTTACCATTTTTTTTTATCCCAAACATTTCTTTTCCAGTTTCTTGTTCCAGGGAAGGGTTGCGAATATTTTTTCTGTACTGATCAAGCATCGAATGGTACTGTTCCTGGATAAGCATTTCCAATTTTTTACCCGCCATTTCGTTTGCATCATAACCAAACAAGCGCTGTGCCTCCCGATTTCCCATTATGATTTCACCTTCGCCATTAGTAAGAATAGTACTTTCTTTTGCAAAATCAAATAAAGCATTAAGCTGTTTTTTTTCTTTATCGAGGGAGCGGTAAAAATTTTTAATTCTCAACACTAAAAAAATTATTATAAAGGTGATGAGCGCCTCTGCTGTCTGCTTTATAATTTCATCGCCCCCCAAATGCCCGGCTAGTTGTACTGAAAACAGTATCAACAGGATAGTAATAGCTCCAAACACATAAGTGTAACTATCCGATTTTAGAAATATCGTTAACAGCAGTACCAGCAGAAGACCGGTATTATAAAAAATAAAAGACGGGTAATATTTAAGCATAGCCGTACATGCCACGCCCGCAATACAAGTTGCCATGATCAATGCTGACCTTGATTTAAACATAGAATTGATATCAGATTTTCAAAGATAAAATTAGCAATATTTTCCAAGGAAAGAAATGTGTTAGCGCTTATGCACCGAAGACTGTGAGAAAAAAGCTGAGTGCACATTGATTTTCTGGTATCTGAATTAATTCCCGAATCGATTTATGTCTGACATAAAACCAGCACATAACCTATTATATTTGACAAATGAAAATTGATATTTTAAGTGTGGTGCCTGAATTACTGGTCAGTCCGTTTTCTCATTCAATACTTAAAAGGGCGCGGGAGAAAGGACTGCTGGTATTGAATGTTTACAATTTAAGAGATTTTACCAATTATAAGCATGGCCAGGTAGATGATTATCAGTTTGGCGGCGGCGCGGGAATGGTGATGATGCCAGAGCCGCTGGTAAACGCAATCGAATCTTTACAAAAGAACGAAGTCTATGATGAGATCATCTTTCTAACTCCCGATGGATCACCCCTGGTGCAGAAGACAGCAAACCAGTTATCGTTGAAGAACAACCTTCTTTTAATTTGCGGTCATTATAAAGGTATCGATGAACGCATCCGAACACATTATATAACCAAAGAAATCTCTATAGGAGATTATGTACTTAGTGGTGGTGAACTAGCTGCCGCTGTGCTTGTTGATTCGATAGGGCGGCTGATACCGGGAGTGTTAAATGATGAGACTTCAGCTTTGCTGGATTCCTTTCAGGATGGCTTATTAGCGCCGCCTGTTTTTACAAGACCCGCAGATTTCAAAGGCTGGAAGGTGCCGGAAATATTATTAAGCGGCGATCCAAAAAAAATTGATGAATGGAGGTATGATGAATCCCTGAAAAGAACCAGGGAAAGAAGACCGGATCTGTTGGAGGAGTAGTCAGCGATGAGGTATGAGTGATAGGGTATAAGGTATCAGGTATGAGGTGTGAGGTATCCTAAGAATACGTGCCCGAGGTACGTTCCCCTCCTTTCTTGAAGGAGGGGAAGTTTAAAACGATGCGAAGCACGTTTTTAAATGGGGGTGGTTAGACACTGTGGCTGGTTAGACAGGTTGTTGAAACATTTGTTGCGAGCTGGTTGACGACTGATCACACACTGATTACCACCCCCGTTGCGTCAGGTGCTTCGCATCCTTCCGCAACGTCCCCTCCTTTAAAAAAGGAGGGGAACATACCTCATTTCACGTAGTCTTCTGATCGCTGACTGATAGCTGATAGACAAATTTCAATCCTTACAAGCTTTACATCACACTAACATATTTCTATTAGCTGTTGTGTACCGGTGAAAACAAACCTGATGCTTAATACACCGCTTTGCCGATTCCACTCCGCTTGTGATGTGCAATCAGCCCGAACACTATTTATGGTTACTGCCTGTCCGTTGATTTTTATAAACGCTGGTCGTCTCGTTAAGGCGACCACCTTTAGTACGATATTACGGTGTACCGGCTTATTATAAAAAAAGCCACCATTCGAAGACATTATGATGCTATAATTTTTACCTTCCGGTGAAGCTTTAAAATTAAGTAATTCATATTTACCTTTCTCCAGCGAAAGATTTGTTTTGCCATCATCATCATACATTGTGTAAGATGAATCAGCTGTACCGGGATAATAAGTTACCATTAAAGAATCCTGCTGATAGTCTTGTGTGTTCTGCATGTTGGCCACCATCGGTATAAATGAACCTTCTTTAACGTACAAGGGTATATTTTCAATAGTCACCAATTCGTTGATCCATTGTCCGCCTTTTATTTTAGCGTTACTAAAATATTTATACCAGTATCCTTTAGGCAGGTAAACTTTTCTTTCTAAAGCTCCTTTTTGTAAAACCGGTGCTACCATGATATTGTCACCCCACATGTACTGGTCGGCCGCCTTAAATAAATCGGCATCGGTATTATCATCATAAAACATCGGACGGGTTAGCGGACTTCCTTCCATTGCCTGCTGGTATGCAAGTGTATAATTGTAAGGGAGGAGGCGGTAACGAAGCTGGATATATTTCCGGACAATTGATTTGTAGGGATCCGGATAAAAAACCGGTTCGCTCTCAATGTTGTCATGTTCCAAATCAAGTTCTTCCAATGCGCTGCCATGCGGCCGGAACACAGGTGTAAAAGCAGCGAACTGCAACCAGCGGGTATATAATTCAGGGTCTTTATGACCCATGGCGAAACCGCCGGCATCAGCATGTATATAAGGGACACCACTGATACTCATACCCAGCATAACGGGTAGCTGTGCACGAAATCCGCTCCAGTTTCTTCCTACATCACCGCTCCAGGGAAAAATACAATAACGCTGACTACCGGCGAAGCCTGAACGATTAAGATTAAATAATCTTTCCCCGGGGTATTCCTGCCGGTATTTTTCAAACAGCATCTTGTTCCAGTAATGGCCGTAGGTATTGTGCACTTCACCTGAACTTAATAAACGCTTAACGCCAAGATCTTGTAAGTTATGATGCATATCCGCAGGATGTGTTTCCGGCTCACCCAAATCACCCCACCAGCCTGCAACACCTTTGTCGATTTGTTTTTTATATTTAGACCAAAACCAATTACAGGCATCTTTGCGAAACAGATCTAACAAGCCGCCGAAGCCGAAATAGAAATTGGTAAGGGTGTAGGGTTTATTGGAACTGTCAACAGCATGATATGGCTTTGACTCACTGTAATTTTTCGTTCCCATTAAAAGGTAAGGTTCTGTAATAAGAATCGTTTTGATTCCTTTCTTTTTAAGCTCATCAATCATACGATCCGGATCGGGCCAATTTTTGCTATTCACCCAGTCAAGATTTCCCATTGTATTTTTGATGCTGTCACCAAACCAAAAGAGATCAAGGATAACAGCGTCCATCGGAAATTGCTCTTCTTTCATTTTGGCTACAACATTCATAAGCTGCTCTTCGCTACGGTAGCCAAAACGGCTCATCAGGTTTCCTAATACCCATCGTGCGGGTATCGGCTGTCTTCCAACCAGTTCGGTATAATTTTTTAAAATTTCGGCTGTATTCTTTCCATTAATAATATAATAAGTAAGCTCACCACTGCTGAAACCGGCTTCCAGTATATCAGCATTTTTCTTTCCAATATCAAGGTATCCGTTTGAAACGTTATCGAAAAAAATACCATAACCCTTTGATGAAATAATGAATGGAACAGAGTAATTTAAGTTGTGTGCTCCTTCTCCATAGCCGAAAGCCGGACTGTTATTTAGGTTGAAGCCATATCCCCTGCGATCCAATGGCAGCGCCCTCTCACCGGCTCCGAATATTTGTTCGCCTTTTTCTAATCTGAATTGAAACCCTTTAAAGTCATGATTGGCAAAATAGTTTGCCGAAATGCTTTTCTTTTCACCTTTAAACTGATAGAGGTAATTATTATCCTTTAATGTAATACTGCCTGCATTTTCAAAGTCAATTGACGACCTGTTTCTATTAAGGGTAATTTTATTTTTATAAGATGGTTTTTTTATAACCGCGTCAGATACCTGCTCATTATTTGTATAGCCTTCAGGGGTAAAGGTGGTTTTAATAATGTTGTTACCATATAACTGAAAAAACCATTTTCCGTCAGCAGTTCGCTGCGTAATTTTCCCGGTAAATAAAGAAAGTCCTTCAGGACGTTTACGAACTATTACAGATTTGAATGAAACAATGGGTAAAAAAAGCAACATAAATGAGTACGGTTTATTGAGTATGACGAGCTGTTTGGATTAAACAACAACTGGTCCTTACATTAACTAGCTGTAAATAAAGTAATTATATTTAATTAGTCCATGCATCATTCCATTTTTGAAACCACCGGTCTCAAATTGGATTCTAAAGGTGGCTTTGTATTATTATTTAATACAATGCTCTTACCGGCGTGGTAACAAAAAGATACCCGGCTATTTGAGCCGGGTATTGGATATAATGAGAATTCAAATATATAATAAAGAATAAATTGAAACAACAATTTTATTTTTTAAGTGATCGCTTGTTGTGTTGAGCTTATTGGTGCTGTACATTTGCTATCGTCATAGGTTAAAATAAAACTTAAATAACAGGCTTTCTTCAAATAGTAAAAACCTCAACCGTTTAATGCAAAGAAAGCCGTGCTGTGTTTATCTGACCTTTGCAATAATATCAAGCAGCGCGCAAAAAATAGCTGTTCCTCATTAACACCTCACTCATGAAAATTATAACCGGTCGACTGGTAGACATATTTGCAAAACGAATTTACCCGGTAAGTATTATCGTACAGGATGGAAAGATTTTAAAAATTGATCGTGTTGAAGATGTGACGCTGCAGGGAGAAGGCGGTTTTCAGGAGCAATTTATATTACCTGGTTTTGTAGATGCCCATGTGCATATAGAAAGTTCTATGCTGGTTCCTACCGAATTCGCGAGAATGGCTGTGGTTCATGGGACGGTTGGGACGGTGAGTGATCCACATGAGATTGCCAATGTGTGTGGTATTGAAGGGGTTGAATTTATGATTGAAGATGGCAACCGCGTGCCTTTCAAATTTAATTTCGGCGCGCCCAGCTGTGTGCCGGCCACCATATTTGAAACCGCAGGCGCAACGCTGGACGTGCAAGCCGTTTCAACATTACTACAGCAAAAAGAGATCAGGTATCTTACGGAGATGATGAATTTCCCAGGTGTATTATCGGGTAATAAAGAGGTGATGGAAAAGATAGCGGCAGCTAAGCATCTTGGCAAACCGGTAGACGGTCATGCTCCCGGCTTAAGAGGTGATGCAGCGAGAAAATACATACAAGCCGGTATCAGCACAGACCATGAATGTTTTACAAAAGAAGAAGCGCTGGACAAACTTCAGTATGGAATGAAGATCATTATAAGGGAAGGCAGCGCCGCAAAAAATTTTGAGGCTTTGGTAGAGTTATTACATGATCACGATGATAACATTATGTTCTGCAGTGATGATAAACATCCGGATAGCCTGCTGCTGGGGCATATCAACCAATTATGTTCAAGGGCTGTTGAAAAAGGGATTGATGTATTTAAAGTTTTAAAAGCAGCATGTGTAAACCCAGTGCTGCATTATAATCTTGATATTGGTTTGCTGCGCGAAGGTGACCCTGCTGATTTTATAGTAGTGAAAGATTTAAAAAACTTTAAAGTAAAACAAACATTTATAAACGGTGAAATGGTTGCGCAAAATGGCGAAGAGCAGGGAGACGGCTGGGAACCACGGAATAATATAACCACTAAAAAAACAATTAATAATTTTAGTTGCCTGAAAAAAGAGCCGCAAGATTTTGCAATGCCACTTGACAATTTAAATAACAAAAAAACAAACCTTGTCATTGAAGCGCTCGAAGGACAACTGATAACCAACAGGCTTATCTTTGAACCTTTAGTAGTGGATGGCATGATGGTCAGCGACCCGGAGCGCGACATCCTGAAAATTGTTGTGGTGAACAGGTATTTCGAAGCGCCGGTAGCAAAGTCGTTTATAAAAAACTTTGGTTTAACATCCGGTGCCATAGCTTCTTCCGTTGCGCACGACTCGCATAATATTGTTGCCATAGGAGTTGATGATGAATGTCTTTGTAAAGCGGTAAATCTTATCATCGAGCACCGGGGAGGAATAAGTTGTGTGAAGCCTTTGCCTGATAACCAGTTTACAGAATCGGTATTACCCTTGCCGGTCGCAGGTTTAATGAGCGCAGCCAACGGTTATGAAGTTGCGGCGGCTTATACTTCTATCGATGCTATGGCAAAGAGCCTGGGCTCAAAGCTGGCTGCTCCATTCATGACATTGTCTTTTATGGCGCTACTTGTAATTCCGCACTTAAAATTAAGCGATAAGGGATTATTTGATGGGGATGATTTCAGGCTGATGGTATAAGATGTTACAATATTACTTTGCCGTTAGCGGTAAGCTATTGGCTCTTGCCGATCTGGCTAAAGGGGATATCAAAATAAAATCACTGTCACAATGGAGTAGTTCGTACGTTACCTTTAACCCAATAGTATTATCACTTGGCTCGTTTATTTTTCTAATAGCTAAGAAGAATCAGCGTAAGTAACTTTATTGTGCGATAAGTTAACATTAACATTCTTAAAGGTAACATTGAATGAGTAACTACGTCTCAATTAAGAGCGGGATTCAAATCCGGCTTTCATCTAACAAGAAAAAATTACAAATATGAAATACAGGCTACTCACCTTCTGCTTTTCTTTTTTAATTTTAGCCTCCTCCTCCGCAATTGCACAACAGATGCAATGGCCAAAAACTTTCAACACAAATGGTTCCATAGCAAAGTTATATGAACCGCAACCGGAATCTTACCAGGGTAATATTCTTAAGATCAGGTCAGCTGTTTCGTTGTTGCGGCAAGGCAAAACTGATCCTGTTTTTGGAGTGTTATGGGCCGATGTAAATGTTGACAATGAAAGCAACAATATAATCTGGCGGAGTGCTACCGTTTCTAACATAAAGTTTCCCGGCGAAGCTACCGATGAGGAATTAAATTTGTTGACGGCAGATCTTCAAAAACAAGTTCCTCACTGGAACGTCACTATGCCAAAAGCCAACCTTACTGAAAAGCTTCAAAATAGCGAAAAAGAATCGAAGCTTTCCGGTACACTAAATAATACTCCTCCTAAAATTGTTTATACGCAGCAACCTTCAATCCTGGTGTTGATCGATGGTCAGCCTCAGTTTCGTAATAATACAAGCTGGGGTGTTGACCAGGTTACCAATACTCCTTTTACCATTATAAAAAATACCGACCAGCGATTTTATCTCTATGGTGATAAAACCTGGTTTAGCGCCACTTCCATTGCAGGTCCCTGGTCTCCCGCAGGCCAGCTTCCATCAAGGCTGGAAAAAATGGATAAGCAGGTGCGCGCCAGTGACACTGCAAAAGCAAGAGAAGTTGCCAATACAGCTACAAACATTATAGTAAGTACCGAACCAGCGGAGTTGATTCAATCGAAAGGTGAAGCGAATTTTTCACCTATCCAGGGAACAAACCTTCTTTATATGAGTAATACTTTCAACGATGTTTTTCTTGATGTAAACAGCCAGCAATATTATGCTTTGATTTCAGGTCGCTGGTACAGGGCATCAAATTTAAACAACAGTTGGACGTATACTTCCGCTGACAAACTACCGGCTGATTTTGCAAAAATTCCTGAAGGATCACCGAAGGATGTTGTGCTGCCGAATGTTGCCGGCACCCACGCCGCCAATGAGTCTGTTATGGAAGCACAAGTGCCGCAGACCGCTAAAGTAGATCGGAAAAATGCTAAAGCTTCTGTTACTTATGACGGAGATCCTGAGTTTGAACAAATAGAAGGCACTCATTTAAAGTATGCGGTAAATACTTCGGGCACCGTGCTTAGTCTTGGCAGTAAATATTACTCCGTGGAAAACGGTGTCTGGTTTGAATCTTACCGTGCAATGGGCCCCTGGTCGGTCGCTACCAATCGTCCCGCCGAAGTAGATAATATACCACCAAGCTATCCTGTTTACAATTCGAAATATGTTTATATCTATGACGCTACGCCTGATTATGTGTACATGGGTTACACTCCCGGATATCTCGGTAATTATATTTATGGACCAACGATTGTTTACGGGACAGGCTATTATTACAAACCCTGGAGAGGCAGGCATTACTATCCACGCGCATCTACCTGGGGTTATAACATGCGTTACAATCCATGGAGCGGTTGGAACTTTGGGATAGATTATTGGGGTGGATGGTTCAATTTCGGTATTGGAAGTTATTATCAGGATAACTCCTGGGGCGGATGGTGGGGACCGTCTATTTATTATCCCGCTTATTACAGTCCTTACAATTATAATTATGGTTATTATGGAAGGAACGTGATCGTAAACAACTACACCATCATTAACAATTGCAGAACAAATAATTTATACAGGGACAGAAGCTATGTCGTAACCCGCGACAGGCCCAATTTTAATAATGTAAATAGTAATGGCAGGTCTACCCCGTATAATTACAATAACAACGGAAGGTTTAATAACGGACGTGTTATGCCTGGATACAATAGAGGTGAGGATAATGGCAATATGGTGCAACGTCCAGTCCCTCAGCCAGGTGACAGACAGGGACAGGTTAATCGTCCTTATCAGCCAAATAACAACAACAACCAGCCTGGCAGAGCAGGTGATCGGTTAGGGATGACTGAGAATAATTCCAACGCAGCTGGCAGGATTGGAGGTCCCGATATGCGTCCTGGTAACAATACCAGGATTTATACACCCGTAAACAACGGTAGCAGCAATACAGGCAATGACAGAAATATGAACAGGCCCGTTCATCCCGCAATTGACAGAACTTCCAATCCTATAACAGCTAACCCTGATCAACAGCCCCAGATAAACGGGAACTTTAATACTTCACCATCGAATAGCAACACTCGTATGCCCGTTGACAGGTTTGATAATAACATGCAATCCAGGCCTCCGAACCAGCCATCTTATTCACCGGCGCCGCGGATAGAAAGACAAGATCAACCATCACCACGAATGGAAAGGCAGGTACAACCTTCGGCTTCACCGGCGCCGCGGATGGAAAGACAAGATCAACCATCACCACGAATGGAAAGGCAGGTACAACCTTCGGCTTCACCGGCGCCGCGCATGGAAAGACAAGATCAACCATTACCCCGGATGGATAGACAGGTTCAACCTTCAGCTTCACCTTCGCCACGCATGGAGAGGCCTTCAAGAGAAGGTGGTTCCAATAATGGCGATGGCGGCGGCGGCAGATCTGAACTTGGTCCACAGGGAAGAGGTAACCGCCAGGGATAAATTTATTGATTTTAAAAAAATATCATACGAACAGGGGCAATGCCCCTGTTCGTATGATATGACCAAGCTACTTATGGAAACTTGCTATTTGAATCCTTCAACTAATTCTTTAAAAACTTGTTTGTTAAAAGCTATTTAAACTAATACTAAAGCGACAATCAATAGTATTTTTGCTTGGTCAGAAAACACTTATTAAAAAATTACAATGGCTCACCTATTTAGCTCTTTTAAGATTAGAGACATATCATTTAAGAACAGGATATTTGTTTCACCTATGTGTGAATATTCAAGCATAGATGGCTTTGCCAATGACTGGCACCTGGTACATCTTGGTAGCAGGGCCGTTGGTGGCGCATCGCTTGTAATAACAGAAGCAACGGCTGTATCACCTGAAGGAAGAATTACTCCTGAAGATCTTGGGATATGGAAAGATGAACACATCAGCCAGCTCAAAAGAATCACAGATTTTATTAAACTACAGCAGGCTATTCCGGGAATACAACTTGCCCATGCAGGAAGAAAAGCAAGCCGTACTTCCCCATGGAAAGGCGGCGGGCTGCTTGACGAAACAACGGGTGGCTGGCAGATTTTGGCACCATCGGCATTGCCTTTTTATCCGCATGAAAATTCCCCGGCATCACTCGATCCGGAAGGTATAAAGAAAGTTGTTGCCGATTTTAAAGCTGCCACAAACCGAGCGCTGAAAGCGGGTTTCGAGGTAATTGAAATTCACGGCGCACATGGTTACCTGTTAAATGAATTTATGTCGCCACTTTCAAATACAAGAACCGACAACTATGGTGGAAGTTTTGAAAACAGGATCAGGTTGTTACTTGAGATTGTAGAAGTGGTAAGAGCAGATTGGCCACAAGGTTACCCGTTGTTTGTCAGACTTTCCTGTTCCGACTGGATGGAGGGTGGCTGGACAATTGACGACTCTGTTGCGCTAGTTAATATATTAAAAGATAAAGGAGTTGATCTAATAGATTGCTCCTCCGGTGGTACCGCACACAATGCAAGCATACCTGCCGCCCCCGGCTACCAGGTTCCCTTTTCAGAAGCGATACGCAGCAGAACCGGCATAACTACCGGGGCAGTTGGAATTATTGTAACACCTGCACAGGCAAACGAAATTATTTCTTCCGGGAAAGCCGACTTTGTATTGCTGGCAAGAGAGTTACTACGCGATCCTTACTTTCCCTTACGTGCGGCAAAAGAACTCGGCCAGGATGTTGCCTGGCCTTTACAGTATGAAAGAGCGAAGCGGTAACAGGTATGAGGGATGGGGTTTATAGGTATGGGGTATGAGTGGTAGAATTTTAAAATGCCGGTATCACATTTAATACAGAATCTGTCAATCAAATACTCCCATGGAAAAAAGAAGTTACATAAGAGGTATGAAGCAGTGAAGCCACGGGGGCAGCGTGGCGCAGAGAAATACGTTTTCCGATTTTTATATTGGCCACGTGTTACTCCCTGTCTCTCTGCCTCCGTGGTTATACACACTGAGTTCGCCAGTCGAACACCCATACCTGAAAACTCCATACCCCATACCTCATACCCATACCTGAAAACCTTCACGCTTCCACGCCCAGCCACAATGCACCCCCGATGCTATTCCTGGAGGCACCTGTTACAGAAGATAAAACATTGTATTCTTCGCGCCAGCGAAGTACTCCTATCAAAGCCATGATGAGTGCCTCTTTATAATTAATCAGCATTTTGTCCGGCACTACTATCTCAGTCATTAAATCTCTTATTACTTCCTGTAACCGGGATACTAAAAAAGAATTTAACGCACCTCCGCCTGTAATCAGTAAATGGTTCCTTTCGGTTGTTGATGACCGTGAATATTCGTTTTGCAGTATTATCACTATAGCATTTTTTATCTGCGTAACAATATGCTCAGCGTACGTTCGCAGCGCATCATTAACAGAAAGACAAGCTTGTTCCACTAATGGAAATACTACATCCACTCCAAAATCATTGGCTAAAGATTTGGGGTAACCTTCGTGATAATAGTCCAGCTGGTTTAGTGATTCTAGTAACACTTCATTTACTTGTCCAAGGGCGGCCATAGCGCCGTTCTCATCATATTCTTTTCCTTCTTTCGCGGCAAGCATATTCAGTATGCGGTTGGCGGCGCAGACATCGAAAGCTATATAATTATCTCCACTTTTAGCGGAGATATTCGCTATGCCTCCCAGGTTAAGCAGGAGTTGATATTGATGCAACAATAGCTTTTCGCCGATAGGTACAATGGGAGCACCCTGGCCGCCCAGGGCAACATCCATAGCACGAAGGTCCGAGACAACAGGCAGTCCCGTGACCGCAGCTATCGCAGCGCCATCGCCTAACTGAGCCGTCATTTTATCAGAAGGAGAATGGAAAGCCGTATGACCATGCGATGCTATAAGATCCACTTTATGGTGCAATGCAAAAGCATTGATAAAATTATTCACCAGCTGCCCGGTATAATGCCCGTACGCCGTATGCAATAACTGGTACGCTAAAGCAGTCAGGCCGTTAGCACTACGCAATTGCTCCACCCATTCCTGAGGGTAAGGATAACATTCGGCATTAAGTATTTCAAAGTCCCATCTCCCACCCGTTTCCACAAGATGTGCGTAAACTATATCCAGTCCATCAAGGGAACTGCCACTCATTAGTCCGATCGCTTTATAAATCATTTTAACAGCATAAGTATTTAAACAAACAGCGAAAATAGTTAATGTAAACAGGAAACAGTTGCCGGTTGAAAGATGAATTATTAATAGCATTAAAACGGGTGCCACACTTCCATTTCAAATCGAATGTTGTATTTTACACAAATAATTTCACACATTAAAACTCTTTGATGGTTATAAATCTGAGCGAAAATTATTCACTGCTAAGTGAGTGGGTAAGTGAATTGCGCAATGTCAACACACAGTGTGACAGGATGAGGTTCCGCCGTAACCTGGAGCGTATTGGTGAAGTGGCCGCTTTTGAGATCAGCAAACAACTTGCGTTTGCAGAGAAGGAGATTGAAACGCCGCTGGGTATTTCAATATGTAAAATATTAGCGGCTCAACCGGTACTTGCCACAATTCTCAGAGCAGGTTTACCGTTACACCAGGGATTATTAAACTATTTCGATAAAGCCGATAATGCATTTATTTCAGCTTACAGGAAACATAATAAAGATGGTACATTCGATATCAGCCTTGATTATATTTCCTGTCCCGAACTCGAAAACCGGGTAGTAATTATTTCAGACCCTATGCTTGCAACAGGATCATCACTGGTTAAAACAATTCAGTATCTTCGGGAAGAAGGACATCCATCTGTTATACATGTTGTGGTGGCTATCGCATGTACAGTAGGTATTGAATATGTACACCGGACAGAACCCAATGTAAAAATCTGGTGTGGTTCTATTGATGATGAACTTACTGCGAAGGGTTTTATAGTACCCGGACTTGGTGATGCCGGCGACCTGGCATTCGGTAATAAAGTGCAATTTTAATATAGCTGGTTTTATTATAAAAATTACAGCTTAATCAGTATTTTGAGATTCCTTGTGAAATAAAATGAAAAAAAGCTTTTTTATATTTTTGTGCATAGCCTTATTTGGTATTAGTTCCGAAGCCCAGGATCCAGGTTTCTCTCAATTCTATGCATCACCGCTAACACTTAACCCGGCCCTGACAGGCAAGTTCGATGGCCAATATCGGGTAGCTGGAAACTATAGGGATCAATGGCCGGAGATTCCCAAAGCATTTACTACTTCTACCATATCATTCGATATGGGTATACTCAGAAACAAGTTGTCGGAAGGTGATACCTGGGGCATAGGAGTGATGGCGATGACAGATAAAGCGGGCAATGGGGTACTAACAAGTAATTATGTTTCTCTTTCAACGGCTTATCATAAGGGACTTGATGAAGAAGGGCTTCACCAGATAGGCGTTGGTTTCCAGGGAACTTTTGGCGGAAAGAGACTCGATGGAGGAAAATTAAACTTCGAGCAGGAACTGGATCAGTTTGGCGGCTGGACTAACCCTACCAATGAACCGATCAATAATATGGTGGTCACCGTTAATTATTTTGATTTTAATGCCGGCATGCTTTACAACGGCTCAACCAATGGTTACAATAATTTTTATCTTGGGGCTTCCTTCTATCATATCAACAAACCACAGGAAAGTTTCAATAGAATTTATTACCTGCTGAATCCACGTTTCACTATTCATGGTGGCGGATACCTGCCCATTGCAGACAACGCGATACTTCACCTTAGCGCGGTTCACAGCCAGCAGGCCGGAGCATCGAATACTGTTATAGGAGGTGCGGTAGCTCTAAATGCAAATGGCGACCCTGATAATCCTACCAGCTTGTACATAGGATCCTGGTTTCGGTTTGGCGATGCCGTTATACCTTACCTTGGATTGGAGTTCAATGATTTTCGTTTGGGGGCTACATATGATGTAAATGTCTCTAACTTGAAAACGGCTTCTCAAAGCCGTGGTGGCCTTGAGGTTTCTCTTATCTATGTAAAACGTCATAACGAAGGAAGGAAGAGTATAGCATGTCCCAAATTTTAAAAGCTGCTACCATTTCGTAAGGTTGATAATCGACACCGTCTGCCAAAGCCTATGGCCTATAGCTGATAGCAACAACGTTAATCTTCAAGAGTTTTTTTTACCACTGACAAAAGGGTTGTCTTTTATAAAAAATCGATATAACAATTTAGCATCCCCGCCTGCATAATCTACTCCTATCCGTGGCGAGGCGACTACCTGTGACTGTTGTAAAACATATCCATCATCCGCTATAAATATTTCATCGCCTGTTACTGGATAGCCTGTGTGAACACTTTGAATTCCTAAAGCTTTCGCCATATTACCCGGTCCCTTACCAATAACTTTATTGAAGACAGACCTATGCATTCTCTCCATCATTATCTCTTTTCCTTGCACCGGTTCAATACCGCGAATCAGTATCGCATGTGGTATGCCGTTATCATTAGTAACTACATTAAACATATAATGAATTCCATAACATAAATATACATAGGCAACTCCTCCGGCGCCATACATCACTTCAGTCCGCTTTGTTCTCCTGCTTCCATAAGCATGTGAAGCTTTGTCGGTAGTACCATTATATGCTTCTGTTTCTACAATCCTTCCGCTGGTTAATAAACCATTAAAATTTGTTACAAGCAGTTTGCCCAGTAATTCCTTTGAAATTTTAAGCACATCTTCGCGCAGGTAAAATGCACCAGGCAGTTTTTTCATATTAAAAGTTTTTCTCAGTGTGTGCACTCAATGTAATAAATTTATAAATTAAAATTTACTAACGATTGCTTAAAGAAATTGTAATAGCCATTGAATCATATTTTCAGGCCCATAGGTTTATCAGCAAACATCGTTTATGGAAATGGATCATCCTGCCAGGGGTATTATACATGCTGTTGTTTTGTACCGGGATATATTTCTTTTTTACGTCATCGAATGGCGCTGTTTCTTATTTAAGTCATATCATCGGTATCGACCGCTGGCTTCAGCAGGAAAAAAATGCTTTTCTTAGTTTTCTTTTTGTAATGGGAGAAATGATGGTCCGGCTGATATTGGTATTCTTTTATTTTTCACTTTTCAAATTTCTTTTTCTTATTGTGGGATCACCGCTTTTTGCATACCTGAGTGAAAAGACAGAAAACATTATTGAAGGAAAAGAATATCCTTTTAGTTTTATTCAATTGATCAAAGACATGGTAAGGGGCATCAGGCTGGCATTACGAAATACTTTGTGGCAGACTGTTTACATGGTATGTATCCTGATATTATCCTTCATCCCGTTGATTGGATGGGTTACTCCCCTTCTTGCTTTATTTATTGAATGTTATTATTATGGTTTTTCAATGATGGATTATAGTTGTGAAAGGCATAAGTTATCATCCTCGGAGAGCATCGCACTGATAGCGAAACAAAAAGGACTTGCCTTTGGCAATGGATTGATTTTTTATTTCATGCATATCATCCCGGTTATCGGGTGGATACTCGCACCCGCGTATGCTGTTGTAGCGTCGACTTTAAGTTTATATCATCAAAAAAATGAAGTGTTATGGCCAGTGCCGCAATAGGACAGGTACTATTAATTCCTACTTTCCTTGATGAAGAAAACCTGCAGGTGTTGCCTGCTTACCTGCTGGATGCCGTAAAAAGCTGCCAGGTTTTTTTTGTGGAGAATGAACGTACCGCCCGCAGGTATCTAAAACGGCTTTGGAAGGAAATGATAATAGACAATTATGAGTGGCATACCATCCATAAAGCGGAAGATGAATTAAGAGACCGGTTAAGAAAATTATTACAACGGGGCATGACCATTGGTATACTTAGTGAAGCAGGGTGCCCGGGTATTGCCGATCCGGGACAGTTGCTGGTTGCGGTTGCTCAAAGTATGGGCGCGGTGGTGAAACCGTTAGTGGGACCGAACTCAATCATATTAGCGCTGATGGCCAGTGGTATGAATGGACAGCAGTTCCTGTTTAATGGCTACCTGCCTATCGATAGTAATGAAAGAATCAAGTCGCTTAAAGAAATGGAGACTGAATCATTGCGTACAAAGGTTACACAGATATTTATAGAAACGCCCTATCGTAATAACCAGATAGTGGAGACTATACTTAAAAACTGCATGCCCCTTACGCGCCTCTGTATTGCTGTTGATATTACCGGCACCTCAGAATTCATCATAACAAAATCAATTGATGACTGGAAAAAGAATATCCCTGACATCAACAAACGCCCTGCGATATTTTTAATGTATGCCGGTTAATTACTTCACCTGACGCATGGCAATGATACTGTCTACAATAAAAACGGTATAACCACGCCAGGGCAGTGTGCCCCTGTATTCTTTATAATGCAGATCAAATTCCTGACCGCTATTTGCCATTAGCTTTTCTGCAACATTTTTCTTTTCTACGGAAAATTCAAATTCGTAGGAGGCAATAGACCCGGGCTGACGGCTGCGGATACCTGATTGTATTAGTTTCCCTTCAAACGTTTTAAAAATATCTCCCTTTCTTACCAGGTAATTTAATTGTCCTGATTTTACACCTTCGCCATATACGTTTAAATATTTTACATAGATATAAATACCAGCAGCTACTATTACAGAAAGAATTATAATAACAATAAATTTTCTCATTTTCTTTATTTGAATATTTATTAATCGAAGAGACTCTTGTATAAAAATTTAATCAGGTATAATTTACAAACCATATTTATCAATCATATAAATCAAAGCGGTAATGTTTACGGCACCCAGTTCCAATTCCCGTTTATGAACATTTTCAAAGATGTCGTTACGCGTATGGTGTAAATCGAAGTAACGTTGTGAATCGGGTCGAAACTCTGATACAGGGATATTTGATTTTTTATTTAATGGCGACACATCCGCGCCACCTCCGCCACTATCGAAAAAATAAACACCATAAGGTTTGAACAACGGCAACCATGCCTGGATTTTAATAAGCAGCGCAGGAGCCATCATAAAATCAAAACCTTTTGGAGTGAATCCGCCATTATCACTTTCTAAAGCAAAAATATGTTTTTCATTTTTAGTTACAACTTCATCAGCATATTTGGTGCCACCACGCAAGCCGTTTTCTTCGTTGGCAAATAACACTATACGTATGGTATGTTTGGGTTTATACCCTATCGCTTTAAGTGATCTTAGTACCTCAATGGAATGTACGCAACCGGCGCCATCATCATGAGCGCCTTCGGCAGGATCCCATGAGTCAAGGTGCCCGCCGATTGTTATAAATTCATTGGGATACTCCGAGCCGGCAAGTTCCCCGATGATGTTATGACCTATTGTATCAGGCAGGAAATGAGCCATGGTTTTAATATAAGCGGTCGCCGTTTGTCCGGTAGACAATAAAGTGTTTAAACGATCAGCATCTTTTAATCCTATCGCAGCGCCCGGAATTTTTGGCTGGCTGGAGTCATAGGCAAGTGCCCCGGTATGAGGATTATTGTCTACTGATTCAGAAAGCGACCTTATCAATACCGCTACTGCTCCATACCGGGCGGCTCTGCTGGCGCCGGATCTCCTCGAAATTCCTGCTTCGCCATAAGCGCTGCCAGGTTCAATATAACGGGGGTTGAATGAAATATTGTAGAAAACTATTTTACCTTTTATCTCTTCTTTGCGTTTTTCCAGTTCATCAAAATCGTGTATCAAAATAACCGGCGCCTTTATTCCATTGCTACCCGTACCAAGAGAATTACCAATAGCCAGCACATCAAGAACAATTTTAACTTCTTTTCCTTTTACATCATTATAAGTTATCCACGCTTCATCTTTACCTCCGCGAACCCAGTGTGGTACTTTACACTCCTGCATATATACTTTATCGGCACCCATAGCATTGAGTGTTTTTATGCCCCAATCTTCTGCTTTATACATTCCTGGAGAGCCTGAAAGCCTGGCCCCGACAGTTTTACATAATACCCGTAAATTTTCATAGGCTTTTCCGTTAACTAATATTTCATCCGCAATTTTTCTAAAGAAAAGTGAATCTTCCGTCTGGGCGAAACAGCTGCCGCTTATTAGTAGAAAACAAAAAAGTAAAAGCCTGTTCATAGTATTTTTTTTAAAGATAGCTAAACATAAGGTTTGAGGTGTGAGGTTTTCAGGTATGAGGTAGGACATATAAAATTAGGGTTCAACCTGAACCCTGATTTCTGACAGCTGGCGATTGATAGCTGTGTACTTCACAACTGACAACTTAATAATATACCTTCGATGCTCGATATTTTTTACCGGCCCTCAAAATACAATTTAATTTAAGGCTTATGAAAATTGGAATCGTTTGTTATCCCACTTTCGGGGGCAGTGGAGTATTGGCTACGGAGTTAGGAAAAGCGCTTGCTACCAAAGGTCACCAGGTTCACTTTATAACCTATCAGCAACCTGTTCGTTTAAATAGTTTTAACGCGAATATTTTTTATCATGAAGTGAGGGTACCTACTTATCCGCTGTTTGATTATCCTCCGTATGAAACAGCTTTAGCAAGCACGATGGTAGATGTTATAGCAAATAATAATCTTGACCTGTTGCATGTTCATTACGCGATACCACATGCTTCTGCTGCTTACATGGCAAAGAAAATACTGGAGAAAAGCGGTAAAACTATTCCGGTAATAACAACACTGCATGGGACAGACATCACCCTGGTAGGAAAAGATAAAACGTATGCGCCCGTTGTAACATTCTCTATCAATGAAAGCGATGCGATCACTGCCGTGTCATACAATCTTCGTGACGAAACATATCATTCTTTTAAGATAGAAAAAGAGATAGAAGTGATTCACAATTTTGTAGATGTAGAGCGGTTTCAAAAAAAGCCTATTGATGCCTTCAGGCGGGTGATCGCTCCTGATGGAGAATTTATTTTATTGCATGCATCTAACTTCAGAAAAATAAAAAGAGTAGAAGATGTTGTCCGCATCTTTGCGGGAGTGAACGAACAGATCCCAAGTAAGTTGCTGTTTGTAGGTGATGGACCAGAGCGGCCTGCAGCAGAGAGCTTAGCCCGTGAACTTGGCTTGTACGACGATACCCGTTTTGTAGGTAAGCAGGAACAGATGGAAGAAATACTTGCCATCGCAGATATGTTTCTGCTGACTTCTGAATATGAAAGTTTTGGACTGGCAGCACTGGAAGCTATGGCAGCAGGGGTTCCTGTGATCAGTACCAACGGTGGCGGACTTCCTGAAATTAATGTGCCCGGGGTAACCGGCTACCTGAGTAATGTAGGTGATGTGCAAAGCATGACGGCCCATGCGTTAGATATTCTCAAGGATGAAGAAACGTTGAAGCAATTTAAAATTAATGCGTTGCAGCATGCCCGTAAGTTTGACATCCACATGATCGTTCCTCAATATGAAGCGTTGTACAATAGATTTTTGTAAATGATTAATTGTTGTACCTATATCTTTACAATTAATCCTTCGCAATTATTTTCTGAGCCACTGTTCCGGGTTAACATTGTTTCTTTCATTAGAGATTAAAAACTCAAGCTCTCCATCTCCGTCTCCCTTGTCGGCTACATGGCCGATCACCTGGCCTCTTTTAACCTGCTGTCCTTTTGCTACCGAAGCGGAAGACAGGTTACTATAAGTGGTGAAGTATTTACCATGCTTGATAATAACTCCCTGTATATCACCAATATTTATGATGTATGAAACTTCGCCATCAAATACAGCCTTAACTGCTTTACCGGCAATCGTTTCAATAGTTATCCCGGGATTATCATAAGTTATTTTATCCAGCCCTTCAACTCTTTGAATTCCAAAATGCATGGAGACGTTACCCGCTTCAATAGGCCAGGGAAGACTACCGCGGTTTTTTTCAAAGTCAACCGATAATGCCCTTGCTTCCGGGTCGGCATCAAAAGGACTCATACTCTTTGCGGCTTTAACTTCGCGTTTAGCTTCCGGCTCAGCTGCTTTTGGCGAAGTATTTTTAGTGGTAGCAGAAGGTTTGTTCTTTGCAGCATCTGCAAGATCATCGGCCTGTTTCTTTTTAGCCGCGGCAACCGCTTCTTTCATCGCCGCTTCTTTAGCGCGGCGAATAGCTGTTGTTATTGCTGAACCCAGTTTCTGATCCTGCTTGCGTTTAACGGCTATGTCGGCAAGCAATTCTTTTTCCCTGGATTTTAATTTTGAAACTACCGCATCCTTTTCCTTTTTTTCACCTTCAAGCACCTGCCTCTGCTTGTTCTCCTCTACGAGTACCACCGATTTATTTTTTTTGTTCTGATTAAGGCCTGAGATCTTTTGCTCGAGAAGCAGCTGGGTATTCTTAATATTCGAAGCTTGTTGCTCGCGGTAATTACGATAAGAGCGCAGGTAGGAAACCCGTTTTAATGCATCGTTGAAGTTACTGGAAGAAAAAATAAAGTTTAGAAAATCATAGTTACTCCTGTTCTTATAAGCATACAGCACACTTTTTTCATACTGCATTTTCAGGGTATCCAATTCTTTTTTGAGCTTGGCAATATCCCGGCCAGAATTATTTATATCTCCCTGTATAAGGTTCATCTGCTGGTTGATATTATCAATTTCCGACTGGCGTAAACGAAGCCGTTTTTGAATCAATGACAATTGTCCTAATGTTTCCTTCTTGTTTTTTTTTGTTTCGTTAAGAGAAGCCCTTACCTCATCAATCTCTCTTTGAATCGCCGCCCGTTGCTTTTCAAGATCCGACTTGGTCTGTCCAAATACGCCTATTCCTGCTATAAGAAAGAAGGCAACGAAGTACATACATCTTGTCATCATAAAAAATTTTAATGATCGGGCCCGCGGAGTTAGCGGGTACCTTTTCCGGTATTGATTATTATGAAATATTACTTTCATTAATCGAAAGCAAATCAAATTTGCTTAAGGACATTGAATTGTTTTAAAGGCATCATTTTTAATGAACTACCGGCGATAATTTATAATGTCTAATTACGTTTATAATTCTTTGGAATACTAAAAGGATAGCTTAAGGTTTCGTTAAAGCTATATTGTTTAAAGTTCATAGTAATACCAAGCTTTGATTTTTCTGCTATAGCGATTTTACGTCCTGTAGAAAACATAGCGCCATTTTTATTTTCATAGTCCGAGTAGGTAAGATCGCATATTCTGCTACGGGTGAGATCAAGATCATCCAGTTTGCTATGCTGTAAAGTAAAATCGCCGCTATTAACTGTCAAAAGATTCCGGAAGAATTTACCGGTACTGATTAGTGATACGGAAGTTTCATTTTTTTTGAATGAAATAATATTACTATCAAGGTAGATAGCATTACCAACGATAAGATCCTGCACCATAGAAAAATCGAATGGTATATGAGTGAGTTCCTGCAGGTAACTTAGTGTACGAAATTGTACCTGCTTATCTTTTCTATCAAGCACAATTACACTATCGGGTTTTATTAAAATCCTGATTGCTTCGTAACTGAATACAGTGGCATTCACTGAAAGCCATATAACACTATCTTTCTGTATTCGGGCGAACACCGTTAGGTCAGGTCCGTTGCCATTCTTATCTGTATAATCAACTTTTATCTTCGCGGAAAAAGTTTTAAAATCGATCCTGTTGTTTTTAACCTTGCTAAAAACCTGTTGTATAAACTTTATCGAATCGGCTTTTGAATCATTTCCTTTCACCGTATGCGTTGAATCGTTTATGGTGATTGCCGTCTGAATTTTTCTGGCAGACCTGCAACTGAATACAATCATCCCCATAACTATCGCCAGCAAAGGAAAAGTATACTTCATAATTTGTTTATTTGCCTGTATGACCGAAGCCACCGTGGTTACGTTCCGTAGCGCTTACTTCATCAACCTGTTCCCACTGTACTGTTTCAACGGTATTGATAACCATTTGCGCAATCCTGTCGCCAGGTTGTATTGTATGATCTTCGCCAGACAAATTTATAAGGATCACTTTTATTTCACCGCGATAATCCGAATCAATAGTACCGGGAGAATTTAAACAGGTTATACCAAATTTTATTGCCAGTCCGCTTCGTGGCCGCACCTGTGCTTCATAACCTGGCGGCAGTTCAATAAACAATCCCGTTGGTACCAGTGATCTTTGTAACGGAACGAGTTTTAATGGTTCTATAATATCAGCCATCAGATCCATACCCGCCGATCCCCCGGTAGCATATTGAGGAAGGGGATTTAAAGATTGATTGATTATTCTGATCCTGGTTGTTGACATGGCGCAAAAATAATTGTTAATGGTTAAATATTAATTGCTAATGTTAGTGGTTAGTGTTGTTTCAATTATCAAATGGCTGAAAAATTTGCTATCAGCTATCAGCCATCAGTAATTCAGTATGTGATATGCTTTCCTCCTGATAGCTGAAGGCTGAAAGCAAAACTTCCATAATACTAAATTGTTAAACCAATTATTCTTTTTTCTTTAGCAACACACTCGCGTAAGCAGAAAGCCCTTCTTTCCTCCCGACAAAACCCATTGTTTCGGCGGTGGTGGCTTTAACAGATACATCATCGATCGTGATACTCAGAATAGCCGCGATCACCTGCCGCATCTGCAGGTTGTAATTTTTAATTTTAGGAGCTTCCAAACAAACAGTCGCATCTACATTAACCACCTGGTAATTTTTATTTTTTATCAATTCAAAAGTTCTTTCCAGCAAAATTTTACTGTCAATGCCTTTGAACTCGTCGGAGGTATCGGGGAAGTGCATTCCAATA
>Ga0123336_10000354_pt1 | contig 46938 bp, 38 predicted proteins | sample SSSSmetaG_FD_96466 | JGI IMG/M metagenome (GOLD analysis project Ga0123336, IMG submission 96466) | Glacier valley bacterial and archeal communities from Borup Fiord, Nunavut, Canada, to study Microbial Dark Matter (Phase II) - ​SSSS metaG | ecosystem: Environmental > Aquatic > Freshwater > Ice...
ACGACGTCGACGATCAGGTGAATGATTTCGTAGAGCATGAAGATCGCGAGCGCCGGTGGTGAAACGAGCCCGCATTGTAGTGTGGCGCCCGGCCGGAACCGGTCCGCAGGCCGAGCATGCGGACGACGCCTCGTCCGCTTTCGTCGAAAAAAATCCCGCGAGCATTTCGACTCGCGGGATTTTCGGATTTCGCCCGGAGGCGAAACCCGGTGTGCAACGACCGCTTACGGACGACCAGCCGTCGGGAAGGGCCAGGCGGCTGCCGGATTGAGAGCCGTCTTGACCGCAGGCGCGGTGGTCGACATGCCGGGCATCGCGGGCTTCTTCGCAGCAGCCTTCTTCGCCGGCGACTTCTTGGCCGGAGCCTTCTTGGCGACCTTCTTGACGGCTACCTTCTTGACGGCGGCCTTCTTGGCAGGAGCCTTCTTGACGGCGGTCTTCTTGGCAGGAGCCTTCTTGGCGACCTTCTTGGCGACCTTCTTCGCAGGTGCCTTCTTGGCGACCTTCTTCGCAGGCGCCTTCTTGGCAACCTTCTTCGCTACCTTCTTCGCAGGCGCCTTCTTGGCGACCTTCTTGGCAGGTGCCTTCTTGGCTGCGGCCTTCTTCGCTACCTTCTTCGCTGGTGCCTTCTTGGCCACGACTTTCTTAGCGGCCTTCTTTGCTGTTGCCATTTGAAACTCCTTTACTTGAGAGCAAGTACCCGGGTTGAAGAAACCCGTCCTTCAAGTCGCGTCGTTCGACGCCGTCGAAGGTACGGATTATTCATCGGCGCAAACAGCGGCATGTCGCTAGCCGTCTTTCTGTTTACGCTAATGAATTCGGCACTTGGCCCGCTGAATCCACGGCTCGGCTCAAAGCCAAACCGACGATTCAATCGGCCAAAAAAAACGCCGGCCACAAGGCCGGCATCAATCAGTAAATGGGAGTGCTGCAACGCGAACGGATTGCTGACCACCGACCGTCCGAAGGAATTTTTTAGAGGAAGCGCGGCCGTCACGCGCAAATCGCGAAGCGGATGAAGATGACTTGCGTGACGTTTGTGCATGCGTGTTAACGCTTCCACTCCTCGATTCGCGAAACGGTCCAAGACGATGGACCGGTCGCTGGCGTCTTTCGAACTCATCGGTCCGGAGACGGGATGCAAAGCCGCAAAGCCTTGACGATCACTCCCAACTCAACGCACCGCCAGTCTGATATTCGATGACTCGTGTCTCGAAGAAATTCCTTTCCTTCTTCAAGTCGATCATCTCCGCCATCCACGGAAACGGATTGTCCTCTTGAGCGAATAAGGGGTCAATACCAATCTGTTGACAACGACGATTTGCGATGAACCGCAAATAGCCCTTGAACATCGGCGCGTTCATTCCGAGCACGCCGCGCGGCATCGTGTCTTCGGCATACGCGTACTCGAGATCGACGCCCTGCTTGAACAACGCGCGGATCTCGTCCTTGAATTCGGAGGTCCACAACTGCGGGTTCTCGAGCTTGATCGTGTTGACCAGATCGATGCCGAAACTGCAGTGCATCGACTCGTCGCGCAGGATGTACTGGTACTGCTCGGCCGCGCCGGTCATCTTGTTCTGACGGCCCAGCGCGAGGATCTGCGTGAAGCCCACATAAAAGAACAGGCCCTCCATCAGACAAGAGAAGACGATCAGCGATTTCAACAGCTTCTGGTCGTTCTCGGTGGTACCGGTCTGGAAGCCGGGGTCGGTCAGCACGTTGATGAACGGGATCAGGAACTCGTCCTTCGCGCGGATCGACGGCACCTCGTGGTACGCGTTGAAGATCTCGCCTTCCTCGAGTCCGAGCGACTCGACGATGTACTGATAAGCGTGCGTGTGGATCGCTTCCTCGAAGGCCTGACGCAGCAGGTATTGCCGGCACTCGGGCGCCGTGATGTGGCGATAGGTGCCCAGCACGATGTTGTTGGCAGCCAACGAATCGGCTGTTACGAAGAAGCCCAGGTTGCGCTTGACGACGCGGCGCTCGTCTTCGGTGAGCCCGTTCGCGTTCTTCCACAGCGCGATGTCGCGCGACATGTTGATCTCTTGGGGCATCCAGTGATTGGCGCAACCCGCGAGGTACTTCTCCCACGCCCACTTGTACTTGAACGGCACAAGCTGATTGACGTCGGTCGCGCCGTTGATGATCCGCTTGTCGGACGCGCGCACGCGTCCCTCGGGCGCGGCGGCCGCATCGTTGGCCGGCATGGCCTGCTCGGCCGCGCGGGCCACCTCACGGACCGGCGGCACGTCCTCGACGAGCGTCGCGACGGTACGGGCCGGCGTCCTCGGTTCTTCGTCCCACGAAAGCATCGACATCTGATTTGTTCCCTATGCTGTACGTCGACGACGGGCGTCGATCTTTTTCCTGGCGTGCACTGCGATCGGACCCGATCGTCAGCGCCCGGCGTTCTCTGGTCCCGCGACCGCTACTGGCAGGCCTCGCATTCGTCGAACCCCGCATCGCCCGGCTTCATCATGCAGACCGCGCCGACGATCTCGGGTTCCGGAATCACCGACTTCGGCGTGTAAGAACCCGCCTCGTTCGAACGGTTCGCGCTGCCATCGACTGCGACCGCGTTGAGCTCGCCACCGCGACCGGTGGACTTCTCCGCGCTCGATGCAGACAGGGTCCGCAGGTAGTACGTGGTCTTCAGGCCACGCAGCCAAGCGAGCCGATAGGTGTCGTCGAGCTTCTTGCCCGACGCGCCGGCCATGTAGATGTTCAGCGACTGCGCCTGGTCGATCCACTTCTGGCGACGGGACGCCGCCTCGACCAGCCACGTCGGCTCGACCTCGAACGCGGTCGCATAGATCGCGCGCAGCGGTGCCGGAATGCGATCGATCTTCGCCACGCCGCCGTCAAAGAACTTGAGGTCGGCGACCATCACCTCGTCCCACAGGTTGAGCTTCTTCAGGTCGCGGACCAGGTAGTCGTTGACGATCGTGAACTCGCCCGACAGGTTGGACTTGACGTAGACGTTCTGGAACGTGGGCTCGATGCAGGCCGACACGCCGATGATGTTGGAGATCGTCGCCGTCGGGGCGATCGCCACGCAGTTCGAGTTGCGCATGCCGAACTGCGCGATACGGGCGCGCAGCGCATCCCAGTCCATCGAGACGCTGTCGTCGACCTCGACGTAGCCACCGCGCTCCTGGCGCAGCAGGTCGACCGAGTCCTGCGGCAAGATGCCGCGGTCCCACAGCGACCCGCGGTAGCTGGAGTAGCGACCCCGCTCTTCGGCCAGCTCGGTCGACGCCCAGTACGCGTAGTAGCAGACGGCTTCCATCGAACGGTCGGCGAACTCGACCGCCTCGTTCGACGCGTACGACAGGCGCTGCATGTGCAGGCAGTCCTGGAAGCCCATGATGCCGAGGCCGACCGGACGATGGCGCAGGTTGGAGTCGCGCGCCTTCTTGACCGCGTAGTAGTTGATGTCGATCACGTTGTCGAGCATCCGCATCGCGATGTGCGTGGTGCGCTGGAGCTTCTCGTGGTCGAGCGTCCACTGGCCGTCGGCGCCCTGGACCATGTGCGCGACGAGGTTGACCGAACCGAGATTGCAAACCGCGATCTCGCTCTCGTTGGTGTTCAGCGTGATCTCGGTGCACAGGTTCGACGAGTGGACGACACCCACGTGCGACTGCGGCGAGCGGATGTTGCAGGGATCCTTGAACGTGATCCACGGATGCCCGGTCTCGAACAGCATCGACAGCATCTTGCGCCACAGCGCCAGCGCCGGCATCGTCTTGTGCAGCTTGATGTCGCCGCGCCGGGCGCGCTCTTCGTAGCGGACGTACGCCTCCTCGAACGCCTGGCCGACCTTGTCGTGCAGGTCCGGCACGTCCGACGGCGAGAACAGCGTCCAGTCGCCCGCCTCGGTGACGCGCTTCATGAACAGGTCGGGAATCCAGTTCGCCGTGTTCATGTCGTGCGTGCGGCGACGGTCGTCGCCGGTGTTCTTGCGCAGGTCGAGGAATTCCTCGATGTCGAGGTGCCAGGTCTCCAGATACGTGCAGACCGCGCCCTTGCGCTTGCCGCCCTGGTTGACCGCGACGGCGGTGTCGTTGACGACCTTGAGGAACGGCACGACGCCCTGCGACTCGCCATTGGTGCCCTTGATGTGCGAGCCCATCGCACGCACCGGCGTCCAGTCGTTGCCCAGGCCGCCCGCGTACTTCGCGAGCAGCGCGTTCTCCTTGATGGCCTCGTAGATGCCGTCGAGGTCGTCGTTGACGGTCGACAGGTAGCACGACGAGAGCTGCGAATGCCGGGTGCCGGCATTGAACAGCGTGGGCGTCGAGCTCATGAAGTCGAAGCTCGACAGCAGTTCGTAGAACTCGATCGCGCGGGTCTCGCGGTCGATCTCGTTGAGCGACAGGCCCATCGCGACGCGCATGAAGAACGCCTGCGGCAGCTCGATGCGACGGCCTTCGGACGAGTAGGCGTCGGCGCGGTCGATCAGGAAGTAACGGTCGTACAGGGTCTGCAGGCCGAGGTAGCCGAACTGCAGGTCGCGCTTCGCGTCGATCGCGGCGGCGAGGCGCTTCAGATCGTACTGCGCGAGCTTCTCGTCGAGCAACTCGATGTCGATGCCGCGCTTGATGTACTGGGGGAAGTAGTCGATGTACTTCTCGGCCATCGAGAACTGGTCGACTTCGACGCCCAGAGTCTCCTTGCGGATCGTGTGCAGCAGCAGGCGGGCCGTGACGATGCTGTACGCCGGGTCCTTCTCGAACTGCGACCGCGCGGCGAGGATGGCGGACTTGTGGACTTCCTCGATCGGCACGCCGTCGTACAGGTTCTTGATGGTCTCGGCGACGATGACGTCGGCGTTGACGGTCTGGTAGCTGGGCGTGTTGAGCCCGTCGCACGCGGCGTCGACCAGAGCACGGATGCGGCCCGCGTCGAACAGCACGCGCACGCCGTTCTCGGTGACGTGGAGCTGGACTTCGGGCACCGCCTTGCTCTTGCGCGCCTCGGCCCGGTCGGCCGCGCGCTTCTCGCGATACAGCACGTACGACCGCGCGACCTCGTGCTCGCCCGAACGCATCAGCGCGAGCTCGACCTGGTCCTGGATGTCCTCGATGTGGAACATCCCGCCCGACGGCATGCGGCGCATCAGCGACGTGACGACCGAGCCGGTCAGCGTCTCGACGATCTCGCGCACGCGCGCGGAGTTGGCACCCTGACCGCCGTTGACGGCGAGGAATGCCTTGGTCATCGCGATCGACACCTTGGCGGGCTCGAAACCGACGACCGAGCCGTTGCGGCGGATCACCTTGTAGTCGGTGTACTCGGGACGCGCGGACAGCGCGCCGCCGACGGGGCCGGAAGGCGCCCGTTGCGCTTGTTGCGGTAGCGGCGGCTGCTGGCCTGCGGCCATGGACTCAACCCGTTGCATGCTTGTTTCTCCAATACGAAAGACGGCAGCCATTCCGGACTGCCGGCGTGACTGACCTACTGAGGCGATGCGGCGATCAGGCCTCGAAGAACGTGCCCCGCGCCGAGATACGGGATCGGACGCACGATCCGGGAATCCGTCGGAACGAGGGCTTGACGGGACGCGCGGGCGAGGATGCTGCCGGGGCGCGATGACACCGATGCGGCTTCGACGATCGACTCTCGTCTTGCAACTGCATTGCGCATCGTGTCTCCCCGGTAAGACCTGACTCGTGACTGCCAGGGCCTCGACGAACACGGTCGGAAGGGCTGAAGGCGGTACGGGCGACCGATGCGCATTATAGGCGATCGGCCCCTGTCGTGGATTTGCCGCCGACCGTGCCAACCACTACATGTAGTGGTCGAACGCGCTCGCGGACACTAAGGATAGTGTTGAGCGCCGTTCCGCGCAACATGACGGCACGATGAAATTTACCGATCGTTGCATCGCCGCCATTCGACCCAGACACTTGTCCTCGGTCGCGCACAAGCTTTGCACAGGCTGTCCACAGCCCGATGCACGACGTCCCGAATTCAGGGCGCGGACGGCGCTGGCCGCAGAGCAGGATCGAGCGTCTCCATCAGACGAGCCCAAGCGAAGAACGGACCCGGATCGGTCTTGCGGTCCGGCGCGATCTCGCTGTGTCCGGCGATGGCGTCGATCGGATAGCGCCGCAGCAGCGCGTGCGTCAGCTCGATCAGACACACGTATTGCATCGCGTCGAACGGGCTGGAGTCGTCGCCCTCCAGTTCGATGCCGATCGAGAAATCGTTGCAGCGCGGGCGACCCCCGAACGTCGAGACACCGGCGTGCCACGCGCGCTCGCCGCACGCGACGAACTGCACGAGGCTGCCGTCGCGCCGGATCAGGAAATGCGACGAGACACGCAGGTCACGGAGCCCTTCGTAGTATGGGTGCCCGGCAGGGTCGAGCGCGTTGGTGAACAGCGCATCGATCGCGCGGCCGCCGAACTCGCCGGGCGGCAGGCTGATGTTGTGGATGACGACCAGCGTCGGCACGTCGCCGTCGGGACGCGCGTCGTGGTTGGGGGACGGCACGCGCTCGACCCGCCGTGCGTCGGCGCGGGCCCAGCCGTCGTCGTCGATGACGACGGTCATCGGGGGCTCGAATGCCGGGTTCACCGGCAGCCGTTGGTCATTACTGGATGTTGAGCCGCTGCATCCGGTAACGCAGTTGACGGAACGTGATGCCGAGCAGGTCGGCGGCCGCGGTCCGGTTGTAGCGGGTCTGCGCGAGCGCCTTCTCGATCATGTCGCGCTCGATGTTGTCGAGAAAGTCGCCGAGCGTGCCGACGAGGCCGATCGCGTTCGCGCCGGGCGGCGCAACGGCGGGCTGCGGTGCCGCCTCGCGCTCTTCGGCGCGACCGGCCGGCGTCGTGACGGGGAGCGGCGCAGGCGACGCCGCACCGCTCAGGATGTTGAGGTCGCCCGGGCCGATCTCCTCGGCCTCGGCCAGCGCGGCCGAGCGCTCGAGTATGTTGCCGAGCTCGCGGACATTGCCCGGGAAGTCGTAGGCCATCAGCTTCTCGACGGCCGCCTGCGACAGCGTCAGGTCGGGTGCCAGCGGCGCGAGCAGATGGCGCGCCAGCATCGGGATGTCCTCGCGGCGCTCGCGCAGCGGCGGGATGCGAATGTCGATCACGTTGAGGCGATAGAACAGGTCCTGCCGGAAGCGGCCCTGCATCACGCACTGCGCGAGGTTCTGATGGGTCGCGCTGATCAGCCGGACGTCGACCGATTCCTCGTTCATGCCGCCGACGCGGCGCACCGAGCGTTCCTGGATCGCGCGCAGCAGCTTGACCTGCATCGCCAGCGGCAGGTCGGCCACTTCGTCGAGGAACAGCGTGCCGCCCTTGGCGGTCTGGAAGAATCCGTCGCGATCGTTGTCGGCGCCGGTGAACGCGCCCTTGCGATAGCCGAAGAACTCCGCCTCGACCAGTTGCTCCGGAATGGCGCCGCAGTTGACGGCGACGAACGGGCCATCGCGGCGACCGCTGCAGTCGTGCACCGCACGCGCTGCGAGTTCCTTGCCGCTGCCCGATTCGCCGGTGATGGCGACGGGTGCCTGCGAACGCGCGACGCGCCGGATCAGCGCGCGTACCTCGGACATGGTCGACGACGCGCCGAGCAGGCGCGCGAGGAAAGGCGCGTCGCCGCTCTCGCCTGCCTGGGGCCTGGCACCGTGACCGACCTTGCCAGTCCCGCGCGCGCGCTCTGCATCGCGCTCGCGGACGTCTTTTCCGTACGCGCGCACCGCCGACTGCACGAGGCTGCGCAGATGATCGAGCGCGACCGGCTTGCTCAGGTAATCGAAGGCGCCGGCCTTCAGCGCGGCCACCGCGTTCTCGGTGCTGCCGAAGGCGGTGATGACGGCCACCGGCGTCGCCGGATAGTCGCGCGAGATCAATGCGACGAGATCCATCCCGGTCGCGTCGGGCAGGCGCATGTCGGTCAGGCAGAGCGCGTAGGTGCGCTGCGCCAGCCGTTCGCGCGCCTCGCCGACCGTGAGCGCGCGATCGACGTCGAGACCCATCCGCACGAGCGTCAGTTCGAGCAGTTCGAGCAGGTCCGGTTCGTCGTCCACGACCAGGACACGGGCGATGTTGGCGCTGCTCGCAGCGCTCTGCACGCCGGGTCGCAGGCCGTGGGGGGTGGTCGCAGGGTCGTCGGTGATCGTGTGCATGAATGAGCCTTTTCGGTTCTATCGGCCGCGCGTGACGATTCTGAATCGTCCGCCGAAGGGGTTCCTGCTCAGCCGACGCTGCCCGCGGCCCGGATCACGAATCCGCCGCGCCGGGTTCCGCCGGCATTGATCGAGTAATCGAGCGTCGCATCGTTCGCCAGGCAGAGCTCGCGCGCCAGGTAAAGGCCGAGGCCGGTGCCGCGGTGATGCGTCGTGAAGAAGGGCTCGAACAGATTGGCACGGGTCGCCTTGTCGATGCCGGGACCGTCGTCCTGAACGACCAATTCTATCCGTTCGATCAGCGCCTGGGCATCATCTCCACCGCGGTCGGCCGACAGGGCATCGAGCGACAGCGCGGTCGCGTTCAGATAGCGCGCGTTGGTCAGCAGGTTGACGTGGATCACCACGCAGGCTTCGCGGCCGGTCGCGTAGCGCACCGCGTTCGACAGCAGATTGACGAGCACCTGCCGCAGATGCTCCGCATTGAAATGGATCACCGGTGCGGCCTTCATCGTGAGGTCGATGGTGCTGCGCGCGCAGCCCTGCGTGCGGCAGAACTCCTCGACCATCATGCCGAGCCACGGATCGAGCGCGATCGGCTCGACGCTGACCGGGGCGCGACGCGACAGCTGCAGGATCTCCTCGACGATGCGGTTGAGCCGTTGCGCGTTCTCGCGCACGATCGTCACCATGCGCCGCGCACCCGCCATGTCGCGGCTGCCGAACGGCAGGCCGAGCTGGTCGCCGGTCTCCTCCTCGAGCAGCGCGCCGGCATGCGCGATGGCCGCGAGCGGATTGCGGATCTCGTGCGCGATGCTCGCGGTCAGGCGCCCCATCGCCGCCAGCTTGAGCTGTTGCGCGCGCTGCTCGACGCGCAGCAGGTCTTCGAGGAACACGACGTACCGCCCCGACGCCAGCGCATCGCCCTCGGGCGCCACGAAGCGCACACGAAGTCGTCGACCGGTGCCGTCCTCGCTGCCGGGATCGGCTTCGCCGCCTTCGTCGCCCGCGTTGACGGTGACCGTGAGATCGAAGGTCCCGCCGATCGTCCCCGCCGACGACCGCCAGGCCACGAAATGCCGGCTGACCGACGTCCCGCCGACGTGGCCGCGCCACCCGTCGAGGACCAGGGCGCGCGCATCGTCGAGCCCGAGCATGCGCAGGGCCGCCGGGTTCGCCGCCCGCGGCGTGCCGTCGGCGGCAAGGATCAGCACGCCGTCCTGCATGTCGGCCACGACCAGCCGGTTGATCTCGATCTGGGCGCGCAGGTCGTAGCCGCGCTGGCGGGCGATGCGCTCCTGGACGATCAGGCGCGCGGCCAGCCGGTTCATGACGATCGCGATCGCGAAGCTCGCGATGCCGAAGAGACCGGCCAGCACCAGGTTCGACGACGGCTCGTCGTAGCGGATCTCGCGCCAGACCGTCTCGCCGAGCGTGGCGAGCGAACACAGCGCCGCGAACGCGATCGCGAGCGACGCCGGGCTGAGGATCGCCGAGCCGGCGATCGGCAGCAGCATCAGCAGCGCGAGGCCGCTGCGCGTGCCGCCCGACGCGCTCATCAGCAGCGTCAGCCCGACGACGTCGACCAGCAGCTGCGCGCCGAGCTGCAGATAGAAGTGGCGCTGGCGCGTCGCGGCGAGGTAGCCGAAGGTCGCCGCGAGCACCGCGTAGGTGACGGCCGTGCGGGCGAACAGCGCGGGATTCTGCGTCCCGATCGAGATCCGTTCGTCGCCGTACAGCGACGCGCCGAGCAGCACGGCCGCGATCACGAGCCGGGTGACGCAGAAGTAGCGCAGCGACGTCCAGAACGACGCCCCGGGATCGGCCAGGGTACGACGCGCGATCAGCATCTCAGCACGATCCCGACGGCGGGCCGACGGGCGTCACGCGTCGCGGCGCCCGTCGGGTCCTGCCACCTGGCGCGCGGCCTCGCGATGCGCGGGGCCGCAATACAGCCGTCCGTCGGGCAGCGCGGTCGCCTCGCCCGCGGGCACGTGCACGCCGCACCAGGCGCACTGCCGGATCGTCTCGACGCGCCGCTCGGCCGGCGCCGCCTCGGCGGGCGGCACGTCCCGCTTCTTGCGCGAGCCGCCTAGCATGCGAACCGCGAACCACACCAGGAACGCGAGGAAGACGAAGAAGAGGATGCGCGACATGCCGGCTCAGACCTTGTGCAGGACGACTTCGAGCACGAAGCGGCTGCCCGCGTAGGCCAGGAACAGCATCGCGAATCCGCCGAGGGTCCACGACAGCGCGAGGCGCCCGCGCCAGCCGCGCACCGCGCGACCCACCAGCAGCGCGCCGAACGTCGCCCAGGCCACGAGGGTGAAGATCGTCTTGTGATCGAAGCGGATCGGCTTGCCGAACAGGGCTTCCGAGAAGACCACCCCGCTCAGCACCGTGAGGGTGAGCAGCGCGAAGCCGACCGCGATGAGCCGGAACAGGATGCGTTCCATCGTCAGCAACGGCGGCAGTGGCCCGAGCATGGTCTCCTCGATGCGGCCGCTGCGACTGTCGCCGCCGTCCGCCGTCCCCGGCCATGCCGTGCCGCGCGTGCGATGCAGCCATCGGTCGAGCGCGGCCATGAACAGCGCGTGGACGGCCGCGATCGTCAGCAGCCCGTAGGCCGACAGCGCGACCGCGAGATGCACAGGCAACCACGGGCTGTAGCCGCCGCCGTCGGCGCCGCTCAGCCGGCCGAGCGCGACGCTGCCCGGAAAGAACAGGGGCAACAGCGCGCACACCGCGGCCAGCGGCAGGATGACCAGCCACACGCTGACGAGCGCGACCACGAAGCTCTCGAACCAGAACAGCGCGACCGCCAGCCACATCGTCGACGACAGCGCGAGCGCGAAGCCGAAGCGCCAGGTGTCGTCGACCAGCGCGGCGTCGCGCAGCAGCCAGGCGTGGAGCACCCACACGACGATGATGCCACCGCGGACCGCCGTGCTCAGTCGGTACGGGGCGACGCCTGCGAGGTTGCCGCCGGGTGGTGCTGCACGCGCGGCCTGGTGCGCGGCGCGCCAGATCGTGGCGGCGAGCGCGACATAGCCTGCGGCGACGAGGGCGTGGAGTAAAATCGGCATCGATCGAGTTTATCCGAACGTCCGTTCGCGACTGCATTTTCCGACCCGGCAGGCGACCGTCGACCGTGCTACGTCCGGGCCGGCGCCCCCGATCCGACCGCTCCGGTCCCTCTCTTCACCGATCAGGCCCATGCTCGAAAACCTCTCCCAGAGACTCGCCCGCGTCGTCAAGACGATGCGCGGCGAGGCGCGACTGACCGAAGCCAACACGCTCGAAATGCTGCGCGAGGTCCGCGTGGCCCTGCTCGAGGCCGACGTCGCGCTGCCGGTGGTGCGCGAGTTGATCGCGCGGGTGAAGGAACGCGCGCTCGGCGCCGACGTCGTCGGCAGCCTGTCGCCGGGGCAGGCGCTGGTCGGTGTCGTGCAGAAGGAGCTCACCGCGATCATCGGCGGCGACCTCGGCCCCGATGCGTCGGCGCTCAAGCTCAACGTCACCCCGCCCGCGATCATCCTCATGGCCGGCCTGCAGGGTGCCGGCAAAACGACCACCGTCGCCAAGCTCGGGCGCCATCTCAAGGAACAGCAGAAGAAGAAGGTGCTGGTCGTCTCCGCCGACGTCTACCGGCCGGCCGCGATCGAGCAGCTCAAGACGGTGGCCGCGCAGGTCGGCATCGACTTCTTCCCGTCGACGCCGCAGGACGAACCGATCGCCATCGTCACCGCGGCGGTCGACTGGGCGCGCAAGCACTATCACGACGTGCTCATCGTCGACACCGCGGGGCGCCTCGCGATCGACGAGGCGATGATGACCGAGATCAAGGCGCTGCATGCGCGCCTGTCGCCCGCAGAGACGCTGTTCGTCGTCGACGCGATGGCCGGCCAGGACGCGATCAACACCGCGCGCGCGTTCGGCGAGGCGCTGCCGCTGACCGGCGTGGTGCTGACCAAGCTCGACGGCGACTCGCGCGGTGGCGCAGCGCTGTCGGTGCGGCACGTCACCGGCAAGCCGATCAAGTTCGTCGGCGTCGGCGAGAAGCTGCACGCCCTCGAGGTGTTCCATCCGGACCGCATGGCCAGCCGCATCCTCGGCATGGGCGACATCGTCGCGCTGGTCGAGGAAGCGCAGCGCGGCGTCGACATGGAGGAAGCGCAGAAGCTCGCGAAGAAGGTCAAGTCGGGCGCACGCTTCGACCTCGAGGACTTCAAGTCGCAGCTCCAGCAGATGAACAAGATGGGTGGCCTCGGCGGCTTGCTCGACAAGCTGCCGGCCCAGTTCCAGGCGGCGGCCGGCAAGACCGACATGGGCAAGGCCGAGCGCGACGTCAAGCGCATGGAAGGCATCATCAACTCGATGACGCCGGGCGAAAGAGCCAAGCCCGAGCTGATCAAGGCGAGTCGCAAGCGGCGCATCGCGGTGGGCGCCGGCGTGCCGGTCCAGGAAGTCAACCGGCTGCTCAAGCAGTTCGACCAGATGCAGGGCGTCATGAAGACCATGCAGAAGGGCGGCATGGCCAAGATGATGCGCGGCATGAAGGGCATGATCCCGGGCATGTGACGTCAACGCGCGATCGATCGGCCCTGTCTTCCGGAAGGCCGCCTGGTGCGTTAGCGGTCCACGCGGTCGCTGCGTGCGATCCACAGCGGCGCCTCCGGGCGCCGCACATCGGCAATCGCCCACGCCGCGATTCCACTCAACCAAGGAGATGCACATGCACGATGTCCACACCTTCGCCCGCAAGGCCACGCTGTCGATCGCGCTCGGCGCGCTCGCAATCTCGTCGATGGGCCTGCAGGGCTGTGCGGAAGTCCCGAACTACTCGACCGGCAGCAAGGGCGGCGACACGGCGGTCGGCGCCGGCGCCGGCGCGGTCGCGGGCGCCGCGATCGGCCGCATGACGTCGGGTGGAAGCCCGGGACGCAGCACGGCGCAGGGTGCGCTGGCCGGGGCCGCCCTCGGCGCGCTCGGCGGCTATCTCTGGTCGAACCGCATGGAGCAGCAGAAGCAGCGCATGCAGCAGGCGACGCAGGGCACGGGCGTCGAAGTCACGCAAACGGCCGACAACCAGTTGAAGCTCAACATCCCGAGCGATATCTCGTTCGACACCGGCCGCGCCGACATCAAGCCGAACTTCCGCACGGTGCTCGACCAGTTCGCGCAGGGGCTGCGCGACAACGGCGGCAGCACGGTCCGCATCATCGGCCACACCGATTCGACCGGCAGCGACGCCATCAACAACCCGCTGTCGCTGGCCCGTGCGGAGAGCACGCGCGACTACCTGATCGATCGCGGCGTGACGGGCAATCGCATCGCCGTCGACGGGCGTGGCGAGCGCGAGCCGATCGCGGACAACGGCACCGATGCCGGCCGGGCCCGCAATCGTCGCGTCGAGATCTTCGTCGGCGAGCAACAGGCCGCCGCGCCGCAGGCACAACCCCGCTAGGCGAACAGGTCGGCGAGCGCGCGCCCCGGGTCGGCGGCGCGCATGAACGTCTCGCCGATCAGGAAGCCCTGCACGCCGTGGCCGCGCAGGCGCGCCACGTCGTCGCGCGTGCCGATGCCCGACTCGGTCACGAGCACCCGGCCTTCGGGAATCCGTTCGAGGAGGTCTAGCGTCGTCTCGAGCCGGGTCTCGAAGGTCCGCAGGTTGCGGTTGTTGATGCCGATGATCGTGCGGGCGGGATCGCCGCCGACCTGCAGCGCCGCGTCGAGTTCGCGCGCGTCGTGGGCCTCGACGAGGACGTCCATCCCGAGCGCGTGCGCGGTCGACGCCAGCGCGTCCATCTGTGCCGCGTCGAGCGCCGCCACGATCAGCAGGATGCAGTCGGCCCCCATCGCCCGGGCCTCGACGATCTGGTACGGATCGATCATGAAGTCCTTGCGCAGCACCGGCAGCCCGCATGCCGCGCGGGCTGCGACCAGGGCGTCCGTGGATCCCTGGAAGTACGGCGCGTCGGTGAGCACCGACAGGCACGCGGCGCCACCCGATTCGTAGGATTTCGCGATCGCCGCCGGATCGAAGTCGGCGCGCAGCAAGCCCTTCGACGGCGACGCTTTCTTGACTTCCGCGATCACGGCAGCCCCGCCGTGCGCGATGCGGACGCTCAGCGCGTCGGCGAAGGCGCGAGGCCGATCGGCCGCGTCGGCGCGTGCGTGAAGTTCCGCGAGAGGAACGGCCTGCTTCGCCGCAGCGACCTCATCGGCCTTCGTTGCCAGGATGCGCGCGAGGATGTCTCCGGAGCGGTCCGTCACAAGCATCCACCTGTGTCGCATACGGCCCCGACGTTGCCTGGCGACGGGGCGCGGCGAACAGTCGGCTCCAGCGGATCCAGCCTGTGGCACCGGCGATCAGCAGCCCGATGACTGCAATGGAAGCGACGAGATAGGTCATGGACGATACCTGGAAGGAATCCGGATCGGACCACTCCAGCGTAATCAAGCTGCGGCCCGTCAAAACCCACGAATGGGGTAGTTCCGGGTGGGACATGCTCCCAAGTCGTCATCAGCCGAACCGCCTTGTCACCGCGACGAACGCGGCGAGCTTCGCAACGGCCGCGCCGCTGGAGATGACAGCGCGCGCCCGCGCGATGCCCGCCTCGACGCTAGTGCACACGTCCGCGGCGTAGAGCGCGAGCCCGGCGTTGAGCACGACGATCTCGCGCGGCGTGCCGTCGACGTCGGCCAGCGCCTCCTCGATCATCAGCTTCGACTCGGCCGCGTCGGTGACCTTGAGTCCGCGGTTCGACTTCATCGCCAGACCGTAATCCTCGGGATGGATCTCGTACTCGCGCACCTCGCCGTCCTTGAGTTCCCCGACCAGCGTCGCCGCGCCGAGCGACGCCTCGTCCATGCCGTCCTTGCCGTAGACCACCAGCGCGTGGGTGGCGCCGAGGCGCTGCAGCACGCGGATCTGGATGCCGACGAGGTCGGGGTGGAAGACACCCATCAACTGGTGCAGCGCGCCGGCCGGATTGGTCAGCGGCCCGAGGATGTTGAAGATGGTCCGCACGCCGAGTTCCTTACGGATCGGCGCGACGTTCTTCATCGCGCTGTGGTGGTTCGGCGCGAACATGAAGCCGATCCCGGTCTCGGTGATGCATTGCGCCACCTGCCCTGGCGCGAGCATCACGTTGGCGCCCAGCGCCTCGAGCACGTCGGCACTGCCCGACTTCGACGACACGCCGCGGTTGCCGTGCTTCGCGATGCGCGCGCCGCCGGCGGCCGCGACGAACATCGATGCCGTGGAAATGTTGAAGGTGTGCGCGCCGTCGCCGCCGGTACCGCACAGGTCGATCAGGTGCGTCCGGTCGACGACGTCCACCGGCGTCGCGAACTCGCGCATCACCTGCGCCGCGGCCGCGATCTCGCCGATGGTCTCCTTCTTGACCCGCAGGCCGAGCAGCAGCGCCGACGCGATCGACGGCGACAGCTCGCCGCGCATCAGCATGCGCATCAGCGACAGCATCTCGTCGTGGAAGATCTCGCGATGCTCGATGCAGCGGGTCAGGGCTTCGTTGGGGGTGATCGGCATGAGGGTTCAGTGCGTGAGGAAATTCTTCAGCAGCCGATGCCCGTGCTCGGTCAGGATCGATTCGGGATGGAACTGCACGCCTTCGAGGCGTGCCGACTGCGCGAAGCCGTTGTGCCGCACGCCCATGATCTCGCCGTCTTCGGTCCACGCCGTGATCTCCAGGCAGTCCGGCAGCGCGTCGCGCTCGATCGCCAGCGAGTGGTAGCGCGTGACGGTGAACGGCGACGGCAGCGTGGCGAACACGCCGGTGTCGGTATGCGACACCGCATCGGTCTTGCCATGCATCACGCGCGCCGCGCGCACGACGTGGCCACCGAAGGCCGCGCCGATCGCCTGATGACCGAGGCACACACCGAGGATCGGCAACCGGCCGGCGAAGCGCTGCAGCAGCGCCACGCAGATGCCGGCCTCGGCCGGGGACGACGGTCCGGGCGACAGGCAGATGCGCTGGGCGCCGAGGGCCTCGATCTCGTCGAGCGTGATCGTGTCGTTGCGCACGACCTTCACCTCCTCACCCAGCTCGCCGAAGTACTGCACGAGGTTGTAGGTGAAGCTGTCGTAGTTGTCGATCATCAGCAGCATCGATCGGGTTCCGTGGAAAGGGGGAGCACTCGGGGTTTCGAGCGGCCCGGGATTATCGCCCGAACGCCGTCGATGCATGGACCCCGCCATCGCGAGCGGCCTTCGTGTCATGGAACATGGGCGACCCGGAGTTCCAGCGGGCGCCGTGACGCGCAACTAGACGGCGAGCGCCGTCCTGGTCGTGGCGATCACGTGATCGATCTTCGCGGCATCGACGTCGAGATGCGTCACGAAGCGCGTGTGGACGCCGACGCTGGCGACGATGCCGGCGGTGCGGTAGGCCTGCCCCACGCGTTCGACATGGGCCGTCGGAAAGTCGACGAAGACCATGTTCGTGAACGGTCCGCGGACCGTAAGGCCTTCGATGCCGCGCAGCCCGTCGGCCAGTCGTGCCGCGTTGGCGTGATCGTCGGCCAGCCGGTCGACATGGTGGTCGAGCGCATGCAGGCCAGCGGCCGCGAGGATGCCCGCCTGGCGCAGACCGCCGCCGAGCATCTTGCGCCAGCGATGGCTGCTCTCGATGAATCCGCGCGAGCCGCACAGCACCGAACCCACCGGCGTCCCGAGCCCCTTCGACAAGCAGATCGAGACCGAGTCGTAGGGCGCGCAGATCTCGGCCAGCGACAGCCCGCTCGCGACCACCGCGTTGAAGACGCGAGCCCCGTCGAGATGCATGCCGAGCCCTGCCTCGCGCGCGAATTCCGCGACCTCCTCGACGTAAGCCTGCGGGATGACCTGGCCGCCGATGGTGTTCTCGAGCGAGACCAGCCGCGTGCGGGCGAAGTGGTCGTCGTGCGGCTTGACGGCGGCGCGCAGCTTGGCCAGCGGGATCGTGCCGTCTTCCGCGTTCTCGATCGGCTGCGGCTGGATGCTGCCGAGCACGGCCGCACCGCCGCCCTCGTACTTGTAGGTGTGCGCGTGCTGGCCGACGAGGTACTCGTCGCCGCGCGCGCAATGCGCCATCAGCGCGGCGAGGTTGCTCTGGGTACCCGACGGCATGAAGAGCGCCGCCTCCATCCCGGCCATCTCGGCGAGTCGATCCTGCAGCCGGTTGATGGTGGGGTCGTCGCCGTAGACGTCGTCACCGACATCGGCCGCGGCCATCGCGGCCAGCATGGCCGCGGTGGGACGCGTGACCGTGTCGCTGCGCAGGTCGATCGGATCATTTTTCATGAGGTCATTCCCGCCAGTCATCGCCCCGCATGATCCGGTGCATGAATGAATCGAACAGCGGCACCGTGAACGCGGTATCGCCATGGCTCGGACTCCAGATCATGCCTTTGGCGATGAGCTGGTTTCGCGTCGGTCCGAGCGACGTCACCTTGCGAACGAGCTGCTCCGCGACGTCGCCCGAGCGGTGCGGACCGGCGCCGAGTTCAGCCATCGCGCGCAGGTACTTCTTCTCAGCAGGCGTCAGCCGGTCGAATCGAACCCGGAAGAAGCTTTCGTCCAGCGCCGCGATCGCACTGACCGAGGCCGAGTGCACGTCGTCGAGCGTGATCGGCGATGTTGCCGCCGTATCCCATGCGTGCTTGCCCCACTCCTGAAGGAAATAAGGATAGCCCTGGGTCTCGCGCACGATCTCTTCCAGCGCATCGACATCGATGGACGCCGATTGCTCGTTCACCGGCTTGTCGATCGCGATGCGCGCAGCTTCCGCAGGCAATGCGCCGACCTCAGGGAAATCGAACAGCCGTTCGGCGTACGACTTGGCCCGCCCCATGCGTCCGCGCAGCTGGGGAAGGCCTGCTCCGACCAGGGTGACCGGCAACCTGCGCTGGGCACAGCGATGCAACGCGGTGATCAGCGCGGCCATCTCGTCTTCGTCGACGTATTGCAACTCGTCGATGAAGACGACGAGCGCCGTATTCGCCTTCTGCGCCGTCGTTCCCACCGTCTCGAAGAGCGCCTGCAGGTCGTGTTCGAGATCACCGTTGTCGGCCAGGCCGGGCTCGGGCTCGAAGTCGATGCCGACTTCGATGTCGTGGTACTTCACCTTCAACGATTTCGCGAAGCCCGCCAGTGCTCGAAGCGCACGCTGGCCGAATGCCTTGGCCTGATCGTTGCGGGAGAGACGCAGCAGGGCTTGGCGCAGCTGCGGTGCGAGCAATGCGGGCAGCGACCGACTCTCGGGCGCCTCGATGCGCATCGTATGGATGCCGGCTGCCTCTGCATCGTCGCGCATCCGATCGAGCAGGACCGTCTTGCCGACGCCCCGAAGCCCGACCATCAGAATGCTCTTGGTAGGGAGGCCTCGTCGCACCCGTTCGAGCGCGACGCGGACGGTTTCTCTCAGCTCGTCGCGTCCAGCCAGTTCCGGCGGAGGCGTGCCCGCTCCCGGCGCGAACGGATTGGTGACAGGGTCCATCGCGACTTTATACCGAAATTAGCCAAGTTATGCAAAAACGATAACTTCGCTAATTTCGGTATGGACGAACGACCCTCTCCAGATCAAGCCAGCTTGCCGTGGCAGTTCTTGTACTTCTTGCCGCTGCCGCAAGGGCACGGGTCGTTGCGGCCGACCTTCTCCGTGAAGCGCTGCACCTGCTGCACCCGCGATGGTTCCGCGCGCGCCTGCAAGCGCCCGACCGGATCGGCTGCGGCGGCCGCCACTTCTTCGGGGTCGGCGACGCTCGCCAGCGCTTCGTCGAAGTCGGCGTGCTGATAACGCACGTTCTCCAGCGCCGGTGCGCTGGCCGCCATCTGGGCGGCCATCTGCTCCTCGGCCTGGATGATCTGCTCCTGCGTCTGCACGCGCACCGTCATGATGAAGCGCGTGACCTCGTTGCCGATCGCGTCGAGCAGGGCCGAGAACAGTTCGAAGGCCTCGCGCTTGTATTCCTGCTTCGGGTTCTTCTGGGCGTAGCCGCGCAGATGGATGCCCTGGCGAAGGTGGTCGAGCGCGGCGAGGTGCTCGCGCCAGTGCGAGTCGAGGCTCTGCAGCATGATCGAACGCTCGAAGCCGCCGAAGGCCTCCTTGCCGGCGATCGCGATCTTCGCGCCGTAGGACGCATCGGCCGCCGCGATCACGCGCTCGATGACGTCATCGTCGGTGAGCGTCTCGGCGCCTTCGAGCAGCGCCGTGAGCGGCACGTCGAGCTGCCACTCGGACGACAGCGTCCGCTCGAGGCCGGAGATGTCCCACTGCTCCTCGATCGCGCCTTCCGGCACGTAGCTGCGGACCACGCCGGTGAACACGCCGTGGCGCAGCGACGCGATGGTCTCGGAGATGTCGCGCGCCTCGAGCAGCTCGTTGCGCTGCTGGTAGATCACCTTGCGCTGGTCGTTCGCGACGTCGTCGTATTCGAGAAGCTGCTTGCGGATGTCGAAGTTGCGGGCCTCGACCTTGCGCTGCGCCGTCTCGATCGAGCGCATCACGATGCCGGCCTCGATCGGCTCGCCCTCGGGCATCTTGAGACGATCCATGATCGCGCGCACGCGATCGCCGGCGAAGATGCGCAGCAGCGGATCGTCGAGCGACAGGTAGAAGCGCGAAGAACCCGGATCGCCCTGGCGACCGGAACGCCCGCGCAACTGGTTGTCGACGCGCCGCGACTCGTGGCGCTCGGTGCCGATGATGTGCAGTCCGCCCGCGGCGGTGACCTGGTCGTGCAGACCCTGCCAGGCGTTGCGCAGCTTCTCGACGCCGGTTTTCTTCTCGTCTTCGCTCTTCGCTTCGTCGGCGTTGAGGTACTCGACCTGCCGGTTCACGTTGCCGCCGAGCACGATGTCGGTCCCGCGACCGGCCATGTTGGTGGCGATGGTGACCGCGCCGGGCGCGCCGGCCTGCACGATGATCTCGGCCTCGCGCGCGTGCTGCTTCGCGTTGAGCACCTCGTGCGGGAATTTCTTCTTCTTGAGCAGCCCCGACAGCAGCTCGGAGTTCTCGATCGACGTCGTGCCGACCAGCACCGGCTGGCCGCGCGAGCGGCACTCCTCGATGTCCATGATGATCGCGTTGTACTTCTCGGCGGCGCTCTTGTAGACCTGGTCGAGCTTGTCGACGCGCGCCGACGGCTTGTTCGGCGGCACGACCACGGTCTCGAGGTTGTAGATCTCCTGGAACTCGTAGGCCTCGGTGTCGGCCGTGCCGGTCATGCCCGCCAGCTTGCCGTACATGCGGAAGTAGTTCTGGAACGTGATCGACGCGAGCGTCTGGTTCTCGTTCTGGATCTTGACGCTCTCCTTGGCCTCGACCGCCTGGTGCAGGCCGTCGGACCAGCGGCGCCCGACCATCAGGCGACCGGTGAACTCGTCGACGATCACGACCTCGCCCTGCCCCTCGCCGGGCTGGACCACGTACTGCTGGTCCTTGTGGAACAGGTTGTGCGCGCGCAGGGCGGCCATCAGGTGATGGACCAGCAGGATGTTGGCCGGGTCGTACAGCGACGCGCCTTCCGGCAGCAGGCCCATGTTCTCGAGGATCTTCTCGGCCTTCTCGTGGCCGGCCTCGGACAGCTGGATCTGGTGGCCCTTCTCGTCGACCCAGAAGTCGCCTTCGGGCTCGGGCTCGTTCGGCTTCGCCTCTTCCTTCATGCGGTCGAGCAGCGGCGGAACGGTGTTGAGGCGGACGTACAGCTCGGTGTGATCTTCCGCCTGCCCGCTGATGATCAGCGGCGTGCGGGCTTCGTCGATCAGGATCGAGTCGACCTCGTCGACGATCGCGTAGGCCAGTCCCCGCTGCACGCGCTCGCGGGTCTCGTAGACCATGTTGTCGCGCAGGTAGTCGAAGCCGAACTCGTTGTTGGTGCCGTAGGTGATGTCGGCCGCGTAGGCGGCCTGCTTCTGGTCGTGCGGCATCTGGGACAGGTTGGTCCCGACCGTCAGCCCGAGGAAGTTGTACAGACGCCCCATGTCGACCGCGTCACGCTGGACCAGGTAGTCGTTGACCGTGATCAGGTGGACGCCGCCGCCGGTCAGCGCATTGAGATATACCGGCAGCGTCGACGTCAGCGTCTTGCCCTCGCCGGTCCGCATCTCCGCGATCTTGCCCTCGTGCAGCGCGATGCCGCCGACCAGCTGGACATCGAAGTGGCGCATGCCGAGCGCCCGCTTCGATCCCTCGCGGACCACGGCGAAGGCCTCGGTCAGCAGGTCGTCGAGCGACTCGCCCGCGGCGTGGCGCGCCTTGAACTCGCCGGTCTTGGCACGCAACGCGTCGTCGGACAGCGTGGCCATCGACGACTCGAGCGCATTGATCGCAGCGACCGATCGTCGGTATTCCTTCAACAGTCGCTCGTTGCGACTGCCGAAGACCTTCTTCAGAAGACCTGTCAGCATGGGAGAAAGGATGTACCGCTCATTGAATGCGCACGCGGGGCCCGGATGGACGATCGAACGTGCGACCGCCCGCCGTCGCGGACCCTGTCGAAAATGCGCTACGGCGCCTGTCGTTGATCAACCCGCAGTCACGGACGCCGGCGAAAGGCAGCGATTTTATCACGCGACGGCCGGGCTCCCGCGTTGCGGACCAGACGGCGAGATGGCGACCGGTGCGCCGAAATCAAGCGGCCGGCCACGGACCGGCACCTCAATGCGCGGCGATCGCCTTGGCAGCGCTGCCGTCGCTGCGGTCGGCGTGGAGGAATTTCTCGGGGTTCTGGGGCACGTTCTTGACGTGCACCTCGAAGTGCAGATGGGCGCCGGTGGCGCGTCCGGTCGAGCCGACGTCCGCGATGTGCTGGTTGCGCTTGACGATGTCGCCGACGCGGACGTAGACCTTAGACGCGTGCGCGTACAGCGTCGTGATGTCGTTGCCGTGGTCGATCTCGATCATGTTGCCGAAGTCGTGATGCCACTCGGACGCGATCACGACGCCGCCGGCCGCCGCCACGATCGGCGTGCCGGTCTGGGCGACGAAGTCGATGCCCTGGTGCATCGCGACCGTGCCGTTGAACGGATCGATGCGCGATCCGAACCCGGACGCGTTGTAGCTCACGTCGACCGGCTGGATGGTCGGCATCATCTTGCTCTTGAGCGTGGCGTTGATGAGCTCGGTCTCGACGGCGTTGAGATAGTCGCTGCGGTGTTCGACGTCGAGCTGCACGCGGTCGAGCTGGGCCTTGAGCTCCTGCATCGTCATGCGGTGTGCGTCGGAAGGCTCGAGCCCGCCGCGCGGCGGCAGCGACTTGAAGTCGAATTCCTCGGGCTGGATGCCGGCCAGGCCGGACACCCGGCCGCCGAGCGCGTCGAGGCGCATCAGTTGCGCCTGCATCTCGCCCAGCTTGACCGCCATCGCATTGAGGTTCTCCCGCAGATAACGGTCCTTGCGCGCGTCGTCGCCGTCGCTCGCACCGAGGTCGAGGATGTTGCGGACCGTCGGCGACTTGCTCTGCGCGGCGTAGCGCACCACCAGCGTCGCGATGCCGGCGGCGAGCAGCACGAACGCCAGCACCACCAGCACGGCGTAGACCGCGATGCGACGATTGGTCAGCGTCAGGGTGCGCGCTTGCGCCAGACGCCGATGCAATAAGATGATCTGCACTAGTTTCCTGTTTCCGATCCAGGTGCAACGCCCTCGGCGCCGATGATGAAAATGTTTCCGCGCCAGAGATCACCGGTCGCCAGTGCGACGTCGGCGATCGATTTCCTGCAACGCCACGAGGGAGCGGCCGGATTGCTGCCGGCCGCGCAACGTCTGCTGAAACTGCGACGAGACCTGCTCGCCCTGATGCCGGCGGCCCTGCGAGGACTGTGCGAAGTGTCCGGATTCGACGACGAGACCGTGATGCTGCAGGTGTCGTCGGCCGGTGCCGCTGCCAAGCTGCGTCAGACGCTGCCGCGAATCCGCGACGGCCTGATCGACCGGGGTTGGAAGGTTAACGCAATTCGAATGCGCGTTCAACCAAGAACTTCTTCTGGCATTTCAACGACTTGGAAATCGCCGTCGACGACGGCGATCCCGGGCGGCGCGCTCGACGCGTTCTCCGCCCTGAACTCAAAACTCGAGCATCCCGCGTTGAAATCGGCAGTGGAGCGCCTGATCCGCCGTCGCCGTGCCGGCTGAGCGCGCGGTGGCGAACGCCGCTCCGGTCAGGCTGGTTCCGGCTCGCTGACCAGCCCGAACGTGAAGGCCCTGGGAGCCTTCGCCTCGTCGTCGAAGGTCACGAATTCGTAGGCGGCTTCGTCGGCCAGCAGCGCCCGCAGGAGCTGGTTGTTCATGGCGTGGCCGGACTTGTGCGCGCTGTACGCGCCGATCAGCGGGTGGCCGACGACGTAGAGATCGCCGATCGCATCGAGGATCTTGTGCTTCACGAACTCGGCCGAGTCGCGCAGGCCCTCGCCGTTGAGGATGCGGTACTCGTCCATCACGATCGTGTTGTCGAAGCTGCCGCCGCGCGCCAGCCCCATCGACCGCAGCGCCTCGGCCTCGTGCATGAAGCCGAAGGTGCGCGCCCGCGCGATGTCCTTGACGTACGAGGTCTCGGCGAAATCGATGCTGTGCCGCTGGCCGGTGGCGTCGATCGCCGGATGCTTGAAGTCGATCGAGAAGTCCAGACGGAAGCCGAAGAACGGATCGAGGCGCACCCACGCATCGTCGTCTGGACCGGCGCGACCCGGCACGCGGATCTCGACCGGCTTGCGCACGCGGATGAACTTCTTCGCGCGCGACTGCTCCTCGATGCCGGCCGACTGCAGCAGGAACACGAACGAGCTCGCGCTGCCGTCCATGATCGGGATCTCTTCGGCCGTGATGTCGACGTGGAGGTTGTCGATGCCGAGGCCGGCGCAGGCCGACATCAGGTGTTCGATGGTCGAGACCTTGACGTCGCCGACCTGCAGCGTGGACGCCATGCGCGTGTCGCCGATCGCCATGGCGCTGACCGGCAGGTCGACCGGGGGCACACAGTCGATGCGGCGAAAGACGATGCCGGTGTCGGGAGCCGCCGGGCGAAGCGACAGCACCACGCGGGTTCCGGAATGCAGGCCGATGCCGGTGGTCTTGACGATCTGCTGGATGGTCCGTTGCCGCAACATGGGTCTCCGTCGCTTTTAGCTGCTTGATTTTGCGCGGGATTATACTGGTTTATTGCTTTGCAACAAAGGCCTTCAGTGTTGCCCGTTGTATCTGGCGCGCCGCCAGGCAGATGCCGATCCGCTCCGACGTTTGCGCATAGTTGCGCGCACCGCCCGGCAACTGCGACGCGCGTTCGGCGAAGGTGGCGTCGAATTCGCCCTTCGCGTTGGCATCGCAGATCTTCGCGCCCAGACGGGGCAACCCCGCGCCCGTGTACTCGGGCAGGCGCCGGACCGCCGCATCGTAGTGACCGCGCAGGTAGTGGATCGCCTGGACCGCCGCGAACTCGTCGTCGCGCGCACCCTGCTGCATCGCGCTCAGTCCGTCGCGCGCATCCGGACCGTTGAACAAGGCGTCGAACGAGGCTTCGGCGAGCACCGGGTCACGGAACGAGCCGAGTGCCACGAGCAACGTCTCGCGGTCGGCGCCGCTGGTGCGGCCCAGGCCGTCGAGCAAGGCGTCGAGCACGTCCTTGCCGGCCGCGCCCTGGGCGAAGCGCGCCGCGGTCACCATCACCGCACGCGCCCCGACCGGATACGGCGACTTCGCCCCGGCCCAGTCCCGCGCCAGCTTCGTCGCCTCGCGCTGCAGGCCGGGATCGGCCCCGACGTCGGCGTACCACGGCAGCAGGCTCTGGCGCAGGATCGCGTCGCCCTCACGGTCGCTCGACCGCGCCGTCCAGCCGAGCGCCTTCGCCTTGGCGCCGAAGTTCTTCTGGATGTAGCGCGCGTAGGCCTCCCGATCCGATGCGTCCTCGAGCCAGCTCGGCCGCACCTCGCCCGCCAGGCGGATCGCCGCTTCCGCGACCGTGTCCTGGCGATTGGTGGCGAAGCGGGCCGCGAACTCGAGCGCGAGATCGACCGGCCAGTTGCCGCTGCCGACCAGCGTGGCGGCATCGTCGAGCGCGGGAATGGCTTCGGAAGGCAGCAACGGCGTGCGCACCAGCTGCTGCGTGAGCTCCGCCGTCAGCGCCGAAATGAAATAGCCGCTGCCGCCACGGTTGGGCAGGACCCACGCCGGACAGCTTTCGCCCGCCGGCAGCGGGACCACCGTGCGCGCGTCCTGGATCACGGTGCAGAACTCGTTGAAGTCGCCGCCACGTCCGAACTGGAAGCACGCAGGGAAGGTCCAGCGCTGCGCGAACGCGGAATCGCCGATCGGCTTCGACGGCACGTAGCGCGACTGGGTGAGCTGCAGCTTCGGCGGGCTGTTGCCGTCGGGCCCGCAGTCGAGCAGGACCTGCAGGCGCGGCACACCGGGCTGCTCGACGAAGGTCTTCATCCCGGCGACCAGACCCGCGTGCTCGGCGCCCGCCTCCGTCGCGATCGCAGCGTAGAAATCCTCGGCCTTGGCGTTGCCGTTCGCATGCTCGTAAACGTAGCGACGCACGCCGTTTCGAAAGCGCTCCTCGCCCACTGCGGTCTCGAACATCGACAGCACCGCGGCGCCCTTCTGGTAGGTGATCGTGTCGAACGCGTTGCCGAGGTCGTCGGCCGTGTTGATGGGCTGGCGGATCTGCCGCGTCGAGGCGAGGCGGTCGATCTGCATCGCGTAGAAGCGCCGTTCGTCGCCGGACAGCCGGGTCTGCCAGATCGGGTAGGCGCGTTCGACGACCTTCGCGCTCATCCAGGTCGCGAAGGCCTCGTTGAGCCAGGTGTCGTTCCACCACTGCATCGTCACGAGGTCGCCGAACCACTGGTGCGCCATCTCGTGCGCCGCGACGCTCGCGTAATCGCGCTTGAAGCGCTCCGTCTCCTGCTCGGGTTTGGCGAGCATCAGTGGCATCTCGTACGTGATCAGGCCGACGTTCTCCATCGCGCCGAAACCGATCGTCAGCGGAATCGCCACCGCGTCGAGCTTGTCGTACGGATACGGTTGACCGAAATAGTCCTCGAGCTGGTCGAGCAGCTTCGGCGTCGCCTCCTTCGCGAAGCCGGTCTCGCCCGCGCGACCCTTCGGCACGAAGTAGCGCAGCTGCGTGCCCTTCTTGCCGGCCTTGCCGCCGTCGACGACATCGAACGGGCCGACCGCGAACGCGACCAGATAGCTCGGCAGCGGCGGCGTGGGGGCGAAGCGCACGCGCTTCATCGCCGGCAGCGGGGCCGGCACCGGAACGCCCCGGCGCGCCGGCTCGGAGGGCGGCGCAGCGACGGGCTCCTCGCTGACGAGCGGCATGTTGGAGACAGCGACCGAACCGGCGGGTACCACGAGCGACAGGTGCCACGGCGTCTTCCAGCCCGGTTCGTCGAAGCACGGGAAGGCGCGGCGCGCATCGGTCCACTCGAACTGCGTGAACGCGTACCAGTTGTCGCCGTCCTGCTGCTTGAAGATGCCGGCCGTCTCGATCCGGTCGATCGGTCCGTCGTACTCGAAGGTCAGCACCGCGCGTCCCGCGGGCACCAGGGTCGCGAAGTGCAGGCCGACGTAATCGCGACCGCCGGGCACCGTCTTCGCGACGAGGGTCTTGCCGCCCGCGGTCAGCGTCGCGCTGCGGATGTCGAGGCGCGTCGCGTTGAGCCAGACGAGATCGGTGGGCTTCGCGACGTCGACGTGGATCACCAGGCGACCGGCGAAGCGGTCCTGGGTGGGCACGATCGTGAGTTCGGCTTCGTACGCGAGCGGCTTGACCGCGTCGCCGAGGCGCATCGTCGGCGGCGTCGGAGCGGCGACCGCGACCTTGCGGCGCGGTGCGGCGTCGGAAGGCGACGGCATCAGCGCCGCGGTCGCGAGCGCGACCAGCGCCAGCGTCGCCGCGACGCGGAGCCTTCGATGAAAACCGCTCAGGCCACGATCGAACATGCGACGGACCCGCGGGTGTTGGACGTTCGTGAGGAGGGACACGCGGTCGATTTTAACCGCGCCCCCGATTCGAGGCGCTGCTGTTGCGTTTGGTTGCAAGGCATCGCGACGGGTGGCAAGACTTCGATAGAGGTGAAGTCCGCCACCCGTCGCGGCACCATCAGTCCGCCTGCTTGCGCAGGAAGGCCGGGATCTCGAGGCGATCCATGCCGCTTTCCTCGAGTGCCGTCACGCGGGCTGCCGCGTGCTCACGGGTGCGCCACACCGCCGGCTGGTCGTACTGCTCGTAGCCGGCCGTGATGGTCGACGACTGGCCGCCGACGGCGGTCGTCGTGAAGCCGTTGTCGGTGCCGGTCTTGAGCATCGGCTGCGACGTCGGGACCAATTGCGGACGCTGCTTGACGCGACCCAGGCCAGTGGCGACGACGGTGACGCGCAGGTTGTCGCCCATCGTGTCGTCGTACACCGCGCCCATGATCACGGTCGCGTCTTCCGCCGCGAACGCGCTGATGGTCTCCATCACCGTGCGGGTCTCGCGCAGCTTGAGCGTGCGGCTCGCGGTGATGTTGACCAGCACGCCGCGTGCACCCGACAGGTCGACGCCCTCGAGCAGCGGGCTCGTGACCGCCTGCTCGGCCGCCAGACGCGCGCGATCGATGCCGTTGGCCATGGCCGTGCCCATCATCGCCTTGCCCTGCTCGCTCATCACCGTCTTGACGTCCTCGAAGTCGACGTTGATCAGGCCGTCGACCTTGATGATCTCGGCGATGCCCGCGACCGCGTTGTGCAGCACGTCGTCGGCGCACTTGAAGCACGCGTCCATCTCGGCGTCCTCGCCCATCACCTCCTCGAGCTTCTCGTTGAGCACGACGATCAGCGAGTCGACGTGCGACGACAGGCTCTCGAGCCCTTCTTCGGCCGTGCGCATCTTGCGGCTGCCCTCGAAGCCGAAGGGCTTCGAGACCACGCCGACGGTCAGGATGCCCATCTCCTTGGCGACCTGCGCGACGACCGGCGCCGCACCGGTGCCGGTGCCGCCGCCCATGCCGGCCGTGATGAAGACCATGTGCGCGTCCTTGAGCGACTCGGCGATGCGCTCGCGCGCTTCCTCGGCCGCGGCGCGGCCGTTCTCCGGCTTGGCACCGGCACCGAGCCCCGACTTGCCGAGCTGGATCACGCTCTCGGCCTTCGAGCGCGCGAGCGCCTGGGCATCGGTGTTGGCGCAGATGAAGTCCACGCCCTGCACCCCGCGATTGATCATGTGCTGCACGGCATTGCCGCCGGCACCACCGACACCGATGACCTTGATCACCGCACCTTGCGCTTCGTTATCGAGCATTTCGAACGTCATGACTACCTCCGAAGATTGATTCACATTTCAGGACACGATTCAGGAACCAGGACTTGAGATTCGGATGTCTCGCCGTATCCGAAGGCCTTGTTCCTTTCCGCTGCTGCAACCGCCATTGCTTGCCTACCCCAGTACCCACCACACAGAGACGCGACTCGCTGCGCGGGTCGCGGGTCGTGAATGAAATTTCGTCAGAAATTTCCCACGAACCACTCCCGCATCCGTTGAAAGATGTCCTTCACACCGCCGCGTGAAGACGCGACCCGACGCCCCCGCAGCCGTTGCACCCGCGCCTCCTGCAACAACCCCATCGCCGTCGAGAAGCGCGGGCTGCGCACGACGTCGGACAGGTTGCCGTTGTAGTCGGGCACGCCGAGCCGCACCGGCTTGAGGAAGATGTCCTCGCCGAGTTCGACCATGCCGTCCATCATCGCGGTGCCGCCGGTGAGCACGACTCCCGACGAGAGAAGTTCCTCGTAGCCACTTTCGCGCACCACCTGCTGCACCAGCGAGAACAGTTCCTCGACCCGCGGCTCGATCACCGCGGCGAGTGCCTGGCGGCTCAACATGCGGGGGCCGCGCTCGCCGATGCCGGGCACCTCGATCATGTCGTCGGCGTTCGCCAGCACCTGCTTGGCGGTGCCGTGCGAGACCTTGATGTCCTCCGCGTCGGCCGTCGGCGTGCGCAGCGCCATCGCGATGTCGTTGGTGATCTGGTCGCCCGCGATCGGGATCACCGCCGTATGGCGGATCGCGCCGCCGGTGAAGATCGCGATGTCGGTCGTGCCGCCACCGACGTCGACCAGCACCACGCCGAGTTCCTTCTCGTCGTCGGTGAGCACCGCGAGGCTCGACGCGAGCGGCTGCAGGATCAGGTCCTGCACCTCGAGCCCGCAGCGGCGCACGCACTTGACGATGTTCTGCGCGGCGCTGACGGCACCCGTCACGATGTGCACCTTGACCTCGAGCCGCATGCCGCTCATGCCGAGCGGTTCGCGCACGTCCTCCTGGCCGTCGACGATGAACTCCTGGGTTAGCACGTGCAGCATCTGCTGGTCGCCCGGGATGCTCACGGCCTTGGCGGTCTCGACGACGCGGGCGACGTCCATCGCCGTCACTTCCTTGTCCTTGATCGCGACCATGCCGCTCGAGTTGAAGCTCTTGATGTGGCTGCCCGCGATGCCGGTGTAGACGTCGCGGATCTTGCAGTCGGCCATCAGCTCGGCTTCTTCCAGCGCGCGCTGGATCGAGGCCACCGTGGTCTCGATGTTGACCACGACGCCCTTCTTGAGCCCTTTCGATTCGTGCTGGCCCATGCCGATCACGTCGAAGCGGCCGTCGGCCTTCAGTTCCGCGACGATGGCGACGACCTTCGACGTGCCGATGTCGAGCCCGACGATCAGGTCCTTGGCATCCTTGGTCACTGCGATTCCTCGCTCATGGTGTTTCCCCTCATCGCTGGACTTTCGGTTGACTCTGGTTGGGACGGGGCTTCTGCGCCGCGGACGGCTTGCCGGTTCGCCGGGCAGCCGGTCGCGCGACCGGCCGGACCCCGGGCTTGCCCTCTTCGGCGAGGCGCAGGCCTTCGGCCCGCAGGGCGAAGCCGTTCGGATAGCGCAGGTCGATCAGCGTCGGCTTCGGCCAGCGCGCGGTCAGCTCGCCCCACGCGTTGATCATCCTCACGACGCGCTCGGGCACCGTGTTGCCGTCGCGTTCGCGGCCGAGGTCGACCGTGAGGCCGCTCTCGGTGCCGTTGTCGAAATGCACGCTCCAGGCGTAGCGCGGCGACAGCGTCACCTGGTCGGGGACCAGCGACAGCCGCGCGAACCAGCTCTTGAAGTCGAGGTAGCGGGACGCCACGTCGCGTTCGCTGCCCTCGGGACCCGCAAACTCGGGAAGCGCCCTGGCGTCTTCTTCGGCTTCGGCGGCATTGGCGGTGAACAGCTCGCCGAACGTGTTGACGAAGCGGCCGTCGTCCCACGCGCCCAGGACCTGCTGCTCCTCGATCGTGACGACGAGACGGTTCGGCCACTCGCGACGGACCTGCGCGCGACGCACCCACGCCACCGTCTCGAACGCGCGGCGCACGGCTTCGAGGTTGACCGTGAAGAAGTTGCCCGACGCGGATGCGAGCACGCTCGGCGACTGCGCCTGGCGGATCGCCGGGATGTTGACGTGGCGGAACGCGGGAGTCGTCACACCCTCGATCACCATCGGCTCGATGCGGATCGACTTCAGCGTGAACATCGGCCGACGCGACGCCCACGCCGCCGAGCCGGCCGCGAACGCGAGCAGCGCGATCGTCGCGATCACCAGCGCGACGAGGTTGATCACGCGCGGGCTATCCCACATGCGCGACCTCCGTCGATCGTGGGGCGAGGCGCATCACGCGTCGTCCTCCGGCGTCTCGTCACGGCGCGTCGCGTCCGCGAGGTTCGCGCGACGTGTCTTGAGGCGCGCGCTGGCGAGTACCTCGATGCACAGATCCTCGTAGCTCAGGCCCACGGCACGCGCGGCCATCGGCACCAGCGAGTGACCCGTCATGCCCGGGGACGTGTTGACCTCGAGCAGGAAGGGCTCGTCGTCCGCGTGACGCAGCATGAAGTCGACGCGGCCCCAGCCCTCGCAGCCGATCGCGAGGAAGGCCTCGAGCGCGAGTTCCTGGATGCGGCGCGCCAGCGGCTCGTCGACCGGCGCCGGGCACAGGTAGCGCGTGTCGTCGGTGAAGTACTTGTTCTGGTAGTCGTAGTTGCCGCCCGGCGCGACGATCTCGATGATCGGCAGCGCTTCCAGGCCGCCCCCGACGCGATGCACGATCGACACCGTCAGCTCGCGACCGGCGACGAACTCCTCGGCCAGCACGACCTCGTCGAAGCGCGCGGCGAGTTCGAACGCCTCGCCCATCTGCGAGTAGCCCGCCACCTTCGTGATGCCGATCGTCGAGCCCTCGTGCGGCGGCTTGACGATCAGCGGCAGCCCCAGCTGGTCGGGGACCTGCCGCAGGTCGCTGTCGTGGTCGAGCACCGCGTAGCGCGGCGTGGGCAGGTGATGGCTCTCCCAGATGCGCTTGGTGAAGATCTTGTCCATCGCGATCGACGAGCCCATCACGCCGCTGCCGGTGTAGGGGATGCCGAGCAGCTCCAGCGCGCCCTGGATCGTGCCGTCCTCGCCGAAGCGGCCGTGCAGCGCGATGAAGACGCGATCGAAGCCCTGCTGTGCGAGCTCGCCCAGCGACCGCTCAGCGGGATCGAACGCATGCGCATCGACGCCCTTCGACTTCAGCGCGGCGAGCACGCCGCTGCCGGACATGATCGAGATCTCGCGCTCGGCGGAATGGCCGCCGAACAGCACGCCGACCCTGCCGAAGTTCGCGACGTCGATCATCGTCATCGCGTCTTCTCCAGCAGCCTGCCCGGCACGGTGCCGATCGAGCCCGCACCCATCGTGATCACGACGTCGCCGTCGCGGACCACGCCGAGGATCGCGTCGGGCATGTGCTCGATGTCGTCGACGAAGACCGGCTCGACCCGTCCCGCGACCCGCACCGCCCGCGCGAGCGAGCGCCCGTCGGCCGCGACGATCGGCGCCTCGCCGGCCGCGTAGACCTCGCCGAGTACGACCGCGTCGGCCGACGACAGTACCTTCGAGAAGTCCTCGAACAGGTCGCGGGTGCGGGTGTAGCGATGGGGCTGGAACGCGAGCACGACGCGGCGACCGGGGAAGGCGCCGCGCGACGCTGCGAGCGTGGCCGCCATCTCGACCGGGTGGTGACCGTAGTCGTCGATCAGCGTGAACGAGCCACCTTCCTTCGACGGGATGTTCACGTCGCCGAGGCGCTGGAAGCGGCGACCCACGCCGGTGAAGTGCGCGAGCGCCTCGCAGATCGCCGTGTCGTCGATGCTCAGCTCGGTCGCCACCGCGATCGCGGCCAGCGCGTTCTGCACGTTGTGGTCGCCCGGCAGGTTCAGCGTCACGTCGAGCGCCGGCAGCGTCACGCCGTTCTGCCGCGTCACGGTGAAGCGCATCCGGCCGCCCTCGGCGCGCACGTCGGTCGCGCGGATCTGCGCCTCGGGATGGAAGCCGTAGGTCGTCAGCGGCTTCGAGATGAACGGCATGATCTCGCGCACGTTGGCGTCGTCGAGGCACACCACGGCGGTGCCGTAGAACGGCAGGCGCTGCGTGAACTCGATGAAGGCCTGCTTGAGCCGCGCGAAGTCGTGGCCGTAGGTCTCCATGTGGTCGGCGTCGATGTTCGTGATCACCGCCATCACCGGCAGCAGGTTGAGGAACGACGCGTCCGACTCGTCGGCCTCGACGACGATGTATTCGCCCTGGCCGAGCTTCGCGTTCGAGCCCGCGCTGTTGAGGCGTCCGCCGATGACGAACGTGGGATCCAGGCCGCCCTGCGCGAGCACCGACGCGACGAGGCTGGTGGTCGTGGTCTTGCCGTGCGCCCCGGCGATCGCGATGCCGCGCTTGAGGCGCATCAGCTCGCTCAGCATCACGGCGCGCGGCACGACCGGGATGCGGCGCCGTCGGGCCTCGACGACCTCGGGGTTGTCGTTCTTGACCGCCGTCGACACGACGATCGCATCGGCGTGCGCGACGTGGGCCGCGTCGTGGCCGACCTTGACGTCAGCGCCGAACTGCACGAGCCGCTGCGTGGCCGCGTTGCTCGACATGTCCGAGCCGGTGATCGTGTAGCCGAGGTTGAGCATCACTTCTGCAATGCCGCTCATTCCCGAACCACCGATGCCCACGAAGTGGATGCTCTTGATCTTGTGCTTCACGCGACGTCCTTTCGCGCGATCGCTTCGATTTCGTCCGCGACGGTCGCCGTGGCCTGCGGCTTGCCGATCGCGCGCGCCGCTTCGGCCATCGCCAGCAGGCGTTCGCGCGTGAGCGACGACAGCAGCTTCGACAGCAACTCGGTCGTCAGCCCGGCTTGCGGCAGGTGGATGGCGGCGCCGGCACGTTCGAGATAGGTCGCGTTGTCGCGCTGGTGCGTCGTCGTCGAGACCAGCAGCGGCACGAGCACGCTCGCGACGCCCGCGGCGGTCAGTTCGCTGACCGTGATCGCGCCCGCGCGGCAGATCACCACGTCGGCCTCGGCGTAGCGCGCGGCCATGTCCGCGATGAACGGCTCGACCGACGCGGCCACGCCGACGTCGCGATACACCGCGGCGAGCGCGTCCGCGTGCTGCGCGCCGGCCTGATGGACCACGATCGGCCGTTCCGCTTCGGGCATGGTGGCGAGCGCGAGGGGCACGTTGCGGTTCAGCGTCGCGGCGCCGAGGCTGCCGCCGAGGACCAGCAGACGCAGCGGACCGCTGCGTCCCGCAAAGCGCTCCGCCGGCGGCGGCAGCGCGCCGATCGCGGCACGCACCGGGCTGCCGGTCCAGAGAGCCTTGTGGCCGGCTTCGTCGAGCTTGCCGGGCAGTCCGAACATCAGCCGTGTCGCGAAGGGCTTCAGCGCGCGGTTCGACAGCAGCAGCGACGAATCGGCGTTCATCAGCGCGAGCGGGATGCGGCTCAGCGCCGCGGCGAATCCGCCGGGCACCGTGACGTAGCCGCCCATGCCGAGCACCGCGTGCGGCTTGAGCTTCGAGACGAAGCGGATGCTCTCGACGAGCCCGCCGATCAACTGACCCAGGCCGCGGACCGCGTGCGCGAAGCCCTTGCCGCGCAGGCCCGCGAACTCGATCGTGTCGAGCGCGATGCCGGCCTCGGGGACCAGGCGGTTCTCCATGCCGTGCGCCGTGCCGAGCCAGCGGATCGCCCAGCCGCGCGCGCGCATCGCCTCGGCGATCGCGAGGCCCGGCATGATGTGGCCGCCGGTGCCGCCGGCCATGATCAGCAGGGTCCGCGTCATACCCGGCCCCCGCGCATGAGAATCCGATTCTCGTAATCGACCCGCAGCACCAGCGCGAACGCAAGGCAGTTGACCAGGATGCCGCTGCCGCCGTAGCTCATCAGCGGCAACGTCAGGCCCTTGGTCGGCAACAGCCCGAGGTTGACGCCCATGTTGATGAACGCCTGCACGCCGATCCAGATGCCGACGCCCTTCGCGACCAGGCCCGCGTAGGTGCGTTCGAGCGCGATCGCCTGGCGGCCGATCTCGAACGAGCGCTGCACGAGCCAGAAGAACAGCGCGATCACGATCGTCACGCCGACCAGGCCGAGCTCCTCGCCGATCACCGCCAGCAGGAAGTCGGTGTGCGCCTCGGGCAGGTAGTGCAGCTTCTCGACGCTGCCGCCGAGCCCGACGCCGAACCACTCGCCGCGGCCGAACGCGATCAGCGAATGCGTCAGCTGATACGCCTTGCCGGCCGCGTTGTCCTCCTCGAACGGATCGAGGTAAGCGAAGAACCGGGCCCGGCGCCACGGGTTGAGCATCACCAGCAGCACGAAGCCGACCGCCATCACGACGCTCAGCCCCGCGAACATGCGTGCGTTGACGCCGCCGAGGAACAGGATGCCGAAAGCGATGGCCGCGATCACCATGAACGCGCCGAGGTCGGGCTCGAGCTGCAGCAGCGCGCCGACCAGCAGCACCACGGCCGCCATCGGCAGGAAGCTCTTCGCGAGTCGATGCATCAGCGCCTGCTTGCGCACCGTGTAGTCGGCCGCGTAGAGCACGACCATCAGCTTCATCAGTTCCGACGGCTGCAGGTTCATCGCGTACAGCGAGATCCAGCGCTTGGCGCCGTTGACGCCGTGCCCGAGCCCCGGTACCAGCACCGCGATCAGCAGCACGATGGTGCCGATGAACAGGAGCGGCGACCAGCGCTGCCACTTCGCGAGCGGCACGCGGAACGCGACCGCCGCCGTCGCGAAGCCGATCACGATGAACAGAGCCTGCCGCGCCAGGAAGAAGGTCGCGGTCGGCTTCACGCCCTTGAACTTCGGCGACTCGGACAGCGCGATCGACGCCGAAAAGATCATCACCAGGCCTAGCAGCAGCAGCGCCATGCAGACCAGGAACAGCGGCTTGTCCCAGGCCATCATCGTCGAGCGGGTCGGGCGCAGCGGGTCGACCGCGTACCGCGCGCGCGTCGGCGCGTCAGCGTCCTTGCGATCGCGCCGCAGGTGCAGCGAGTCGAGCAGGCCGCTCAGCATGTCGCCCCCTCGATGGTCGCGATGCCCTGATCGATTCGATGCACCGCCGCGACGAAGACGTCGGCGCGCTCTTCGTAGTCGCGAAACATGTCGAGGCTCGCGCAGGCCGGCGACAGCAGCACCGCGTCGCCCGGCTCGGCGAGTTCCGCCGCCTCGTCGACGGCCTGGTCCAGCGTCTCGCAGTCGAACAGCGCCACGCCGGTCGATGCCAGCGCCGCGCGCAGGATCGCCTTGTCGCGGCCGATGAGCAGCACCGCGCGCGCGTGCTTGGCGACCGGCGCCGCGAGCGGCGTGAAGTCCTGGCCCTTGCCGAGGCCGCCCGCGATCAGGACGACCTTGCGGCCGAGTCCCTGCAGCGCGGCGACGGTCGCGCCGACGTTGGTTCCCTTGCTGTCCTCGATCCAGTCGACGCCCACGCGTTCGAGCACGAACGCGACGCGGTGCGGCTCGCCGCGATAGCCGCCGGCGGCCCGCAGCATCGCCGCCATCGACAGGCCGATCGCCCGGCCGAGCGCCAGCCCCGCGAGGACATTGGCGACGTTGTGGTCGCCGCGGATCTTCAGCGCGTCGACCGGCATCAGGCGCTTGATGCGTGTGTCGCTGTCCGGAACGGCGGTCAACGGCTTGCTGCCACGGCGCTTGCCGAACGTCTTGCCGGGTACGACGCCACGGGCTTCCGCCTCCGGATCGCCACCTTCGGCGAGCGCGATCCAGCGCAGGCCTTCGGCATCGGCGAGGTCGCGCCCGACGCCGAAGTCGCCCGCCCGCACCGGCGCGTCGAGTCCGAAGCGCACCGACGGCACGGTGGCGTCGTCCATCGCCGTCACGCGCGCATCGTCGCGATTGATCACGCGCACGGTGCCCGGCGCGAAGATCGACGCCTTCGCCTGCGCGTAGGCGTCCATCGTGCCGTGCCAGTCGAGGTGGTCCTGCGTGATGTTGAGGACGGTCGCGCAGGTCGGCTCGAGCGTCGTCGTGGTCTCGAGCTGGAAGCTCGACAGTTCGAGTACCCACACGTCGGGCAGCGATCCGTCGAGCGCGTCGGACAGCGCGTCGAGCGCGGCCGGGGACACGTTGCCGGCCACCGCGACCGACCGTCCCGCCGACCGGCACATCTCGCCGACCAGCTTCGTCACCGTCGTCTTTCCGTTGGTACCCGTGATCGCCACGACGCGCGGGTCGTAGCCGCGCTCGACCTTCAGCACCGCGAGCTTCCGCGCGAACAACTCGATCTCGCCGACGACGGGAATGTTCGCGGTCTTCGCGGCCGCGAGCAGCGTCGCCTGCGGTTCGGCACGCGGCGAGAGGCCCGGGCTGATGGCGACGAGGTCGATGCCTTCGAGCAGCGACGGATCGAAGGCGCCGAGCTTCAGTTCGACGTCGAGCGCCGCGGCGGCCTCGCGGTTGGGCGGCGCCTCGCGCGTGTCGGCGACGCGCACTGTCGCGCCTTCGCGCAGGCACCAGCGCGCCATCGCGAGCCCGGATTCACCGAACCCGAGGACGAGGACCGCCGCGGATCGAAGGTCGCTCATCGCAGCTTCAACGTGGAGAGACCGACCAGCACCAGCATCATCGTGATGATCCAGAACCGCACCACGACCTGCGTCTCCTTCCAGCCCGACTCCTCGAAGTGGTGGTGCAGCGGAGCCATCTTGAAAATGCGGCGGCCCGCCCCGTACCGGCGCTTGGTGTACTTGAAGTACACGACCTGGATCATCACCGACACCGTCTCGGCGACGAACACGCCGCCCATGATGAACAGCACGATCTCCTGGCGCACGATGACCGCGATCGTGCCGAGCGCGCCGCCGAGCGCGAGCGCGCCGACGTCGCCCATGAAGACCTGTGCCGGATAGGCGTTGAACCACAGGAACGCGAGGCCGGCGCCGGCCAGCGCCGCGCAGAAGACCAGCAGCTCCGACGCGCCCGGGATGTGCGGGAACAGCAGGTAGCGCGAGTAGTCGGCGCGACCGGTCACGTACGCGAACAGGCCGAGCGCCGAGCCGACCAGGATCGTCGGCATGATCGCCAGGCCGTCGAGGCCGTCGGTGATGTTGACCGCGTTGCTGGTGCCGACGATGACGATGTAGGTCAGCACGATGAAGCCGATCGCGCCCAGCGGATACGCCACGTTCTTGAAGAACGGCACGATGAAGTCGGCCTTCGGCGGCAGCGCCATGTCGAAGCCGCTGCGGATCCAGCCGAAGAACAGGTGCGCGACGTCGGCATTGCTCTGCGCCGACACCGCGAACGCGAGATACATCGCCGCCACCAGTCCGATCAGCGACTGCCAGAAGTACTTCTCCTTCGCGCTCATGCCCTTCGGGTCGCGACGCACGACCTTGCGGTAGTCGTCGACCCAGCCGATCCAGCCGAAGCCGAAGGTCACCACCAGCACGACCCACATGAAACGGTTGCTGAGGTCGGACCAGAGCAGCGTCGCGACGCCGATCGAGATCAGGATCAGCGCGCCGCCCATCGTCGGTGTGCCCGTCTTGATCAGGTGCGTCTGCGGACCGTCGGTACGCACGGCCTGGCCGATCTTCAATTCGGTCAGGCGGCGAATCACCATCGGTCCGCACAGCAGGCCGATCGTGAGCGACGTGAGCGTCGCGAGCACCGCGCGCAGCGTGATGTACGTGAAGACGTTGAAGAAGCGGATGTCCTGGCCGAGCCATTGCGCGAGGGCGAGCAGCATCAGTGCGCTCCCTCGTCCGGGCGACCGGTGAGCGCCGCGACCACGCGTTCCATCCGCATGAAGCGCGAGCCCTTGACCACGACCGCACCATGGCCGCCTCCGCCCGCGACCCAGCGTTCGACGGCGGCGATCAGCGGTTCCATCGTGTCGAAGTGCGAGCCGCCGTCGCCGAAGGCATCGATGCTCGCGCGGCTGGCCGTACCGAGCGCGAACAGCGTCTCGATCCCCTGCTCGCGCGCATGCGCGCCGATCTCGGCGTGGACGCGCGGCCCCTCGCCGCCGACCTCGCCCATGTCGCCCATCACCATCAGGCGCGGCGACGCGTGCGACGCGAGCAGGTCGATCGCGGCGCGCATCGAATCGGGATTGGCGTTGTAGCTGTCGTCGATCACGACCGTGCCGTCCTCGAGGACCAGGCGCTGCGAGCGGCCACGCGTCGGGCGGAAGGCCTCGAGGCCGATGCGGATCGCGTCCAGGGGAATGCCGGCCGCGACGCACGCCGCGGCAGCAGCGGTCGCGTTGTGCGCGTTGTGGCGGCCACAGACGTCGAGCTTCGCGGTCGTCGCGCCCGCGGGGGTGTCCAGGTGCAGCACCGTGGCGTCGACCTCGAGGTAGGCGCGCGCGGTCACCGCCGCACGGGGCGCCTCGCCGTCGCGCGCCGTGATGCACGCGAAGTCGACGATGCGCCGCGGTCCCGCCGCCTGCTTCCAGATGTGCGCATGCGCGTCGTCGGCCGGGTAGACCGCGGCGCCGCCGGCGGGCAACGACGTGATCGCCAGCGCATGCTCGCGGGCGACCGCCTCGACGCTCTGCATGAACTCCTGGTGTTCGCGCTGCGCGTTGACGACCAGCGCGACGTCGGGCTGCGCGATCTCCGCCAGGCGTGCGGTCTCGCCCGGGTGGTTCATCCCGATCTCGATGACGGCCGCGCGATGGTGCGTGCGCAGTCCGAGGAGCGTGAGCGGCACGCCGATGTCGTTGTTGAAGTTGCCGCGCGTCGCCCAGCAGTCGTTCTCGCCGTAGGCGGCGACAAGGATGGCCGCGATCATCCCTTTCGTCGTGGTCTTGCCGTTGCTGCCGGTGACCACGACCAGCGGCATGCGGAAGCGACGGCGCCAGCCGGCAGCCAGGTCGCCGAGCGCATGGCGGGTGTCCTCGACGGCGATGGCCGGCAGCGCGGGTGCGTGGCGCGATCGCTCGACGATCACGGCCCGCGCGCCGCGTGCGGCGACGTCGTCGAGGAAGGTGTGACCGTCGAAGTGTTCGCCGCTCAACGCGACGAACAGCGATCCGGGCGGTACGTGACGGCTGTCGGTCGTGATGGCCGACACCTGCAGCGCGTCGAGGTCCGCGAGCGTTCCCGGACCCGCGAGATCGCCGTGCACCAGCGTCGCCACTTCGCGCAGGCTCAGCATGCGCGCGGCTCCCGCGGCTCTTCCACCTCGCGGACGTTGCGGCGGCGCTCGCGGCGCAGCGCCTCGGTCGCGACGTCCACGTCCGAGAACGGATGACGGACGCCGCCGATCTCCTGGTAGCTCTCGTGCCCCTTGCCTGCGATCACGACCACGTCGGCCGCCTGCGCCAGCGCGATCGCCTCGTAGATCGCGGTGCGACGATCGGGCTCGACCCGCACCCGCTCGTCGAGCGACGGACCGGTGTAACCCGAGTTCAGCGGATTGAAGCCGAGGTTGCCGATACCGGCCACGATCTGGTCGATGATCGCCGACGGCGACTCCGTCCGCGGGTTGTCGCTGGTGACGACGAGGCGGTCGGCGAGACGCGCCGCGATCTCGCCCATGATCGGTCGCTTGCCGGCATCGCGGTCGCCGCCGCAGCCGAAGATCACGATCAGTTCGCCGCGGCGCGCGTCGACGATCGGCCGGCACGCGTTGAGCGCCTTCTCGAGTGCGTCCGGCTTGTGCGCGTAGTCGACCAGCACCATCGGCGCGGCGATGCCACCTGGTCGTTCGCCGGGTGCGACATCGACGCGTTCGAGGCGACCCGGCACCGGGTGCAGCGCCTGCAGCGCGTTCAGCGCGGCGTCGATCGGCGTGCCCACCGCGAGCAGGACGCCGACCACGCCGAGCAGGTTGGAGACGTTGAAGTTGCCGATGAAGTCGGTGCTCACCTGGCGCACGCCGAACGCGCCGAAGATCTCGAAGGCCAGGCCGTCGGCGCGCACCGACACCTTGCGCGCGCGCAATTCCGCCTGGGCGGCGCCGCTCGCGGAGGTCCGGATGACCTGGGCGCCGGCGGAGACAGCGCCCGTCGCGAAGCGCTCACCAGCGGCGTCGTCCGCGTTGATCACCGCATGCAGCAGACCAGGCCACAGGAACAGGCGGCGCTTGGCCGCCTCGTAGGCCGCCATCGTGCGGTGGTAGTCGAGATGGTCGCGGGTCAGGTTGGTGAACACCGCGACGTCGAACTGCATGTCCGCGACCCGGCCCTCTTCGAGGCCGATCGACGACGCCTCGATGGTCAGTGCCGTGGCGCCGGCATCGACCAGCGCACGCAGGCGCCGCTGCAGCATCACCGGGTCGGGCGTGGTCATGCCGCTGTCGACGAGCTCGTCGGGAAAGCCGATGCCGAGCGTGCCGACCATCACGGTCCGCTGGCCGAGTGCACCGAGCGCCTGCGCGAGCCACAGCGCGGTCGACGTCTTGCCGCTGGTGCCGGTGACGCCGATCGTCAGCAGTCCGTCGGCAGGTCGGCGATACCAGTCGGCCGCGATCGTCCCGGCGTGGCGCTTGAGCTCGCGCTCGGGGCGGTTCGGCACCTTCCAGCCGTCCTGCCACGAGAAAGCGGTCGCGTCGTAGATCACGGCCGCGGCACCGCGGGCGATGGCATCGACGATGAAGCGGCGGCCATCGAACTGCGCGCCCTTAACCGCGAGGAAGACGTCGCCGGGTCCGACGGCCCGCGAGTCGGACGTCAGCTGCGCCGTGGGCGCGACCGTGCGCGCCAGCCACTGCGCGGCCGGATGCATCGTCCGCACCGGGACGCGCTTCGGCGGTCGTGCCGGACCGTGGCCGGGGAGCATCGGCATCACAGCGTCTCCTTCGGCGAATCGTTCGGGATGATCAGCGACTTGATCGGCGAATCCGGTTCGACGTTGAGCGTGCGCAGCACGCCGCCGACGACGGCCGAGAACACCGGCGCCGCCACGTCGCCGCCGTAGTGGATGCCGTTGGACGGCTCGTCGATCATCACCGCCACCACGATGCGCGGATTGGAGACCGGCGCGAACCCGACGAACGACCCCACGTAGCGATTGCCGTCGTAGGTGCCGTGCACGCCGACCTTGTGGGCTGTTCCGGTCTTGCCTGCGACGCGGTAGCCCATCACCTGTGCCTTGGGCGCGGTGCCGCCAGGCCCTGCCGCCATCTCCAGCATGTGCCGCATCTCGCGCGCGATCGCCACCGGAATCACCTGCGTGCCCTTCACGTACGGCGACGCGGCCGTGGCATCGGTCCTGAAGAACGTCAGAGGCACGATCTCGCCGTCGCGCGCGAACATCGTGTAGGCCCGCGCGATCTGGATCAGCGACACCGACAGCCCGTAGCCGTACGACATCGTGGCCTGCTCGATCGGACGCCAGCTCTTGAACGGCCGCACGCGGCCTGCGACGGCGCCGGGGAATCCCCACTTCGGCGCCTGGCCGAGGCCGACCGCGGTGTACATCTCCCACATGTCCTGCGGCTGCATCTTCAGCGCGATCTTGGCGGTGCCGATGTTCGACGACAGCTTGATCACCTCCTCGACCGTGATCGCGCCGTGGTTGTGCGTGTCGCTGATGGTGTTGGGGCCGATCGTGAACTTGCCCGGCGCGGTCTGCATCACGGTGTCGGGCTTGACGACCCCGCGCTCGAGCGCGAGCGCGATCGTGAACGGCTTGAGCGTGGACCCTGGCTCATAGGTATCCGTCAGGACGCGGTTGCGTAATTGTTCGCCGGTCAGCTTGCGACGGTCGTTCGGGTCGTAGGTCGGCAGGTTCGCCAGCGCCAGCACCTCGCCGGTCCGCACGTCGAGCACGACGATCGCGCCGGCCTTGGCGTGATGGAAGTCGACCGCCTTCTTCAGTTCGGTGAACGCGAGGTATTGCAGGCGACTGTCGACCGACAGCGTGAGGTCGGTCCCGTCGTGCGGCGCGCGGATGCTGGCGACGTCCTCGATCGGCTGGTTGAGGCGGTTGCGGATCACGCGACGGCTGCCGTCGAGGCCGGCCAGGGACTTCTGCCACGCGAGCTCGATGCCTTCCTGGCCGGTGTCGTCGACGTTCGTGTAGCCGACGACGTGGGCCATCATCTCGCCCTGCGGGTACTCGCGATGGAACTCCTTCATCTGCCGAACGCCCGGGATGCCGAGCTTGCCGATCGCCTGCGCCGCCAGCGGCGGCACCTGGCGCTTGAGGTACACGAAGCGGCGCACGGGATCGGCGATCTTCTTCTTCACGTCGGCCAGCGGCATCTCGAGCAGGCGCGCCACGTCCGCCAGCTCGGCCGGCGTCGCATCGAGGTCCTCGATCTCTACGCCGATCGAGTAGGCCGGGATCGACGAGGCCAGCACGTCGCCGTTGCGATCGGTGATCTTGCCGCGCGTGGCGGCCGTCTCCAGCGTCACCATGTAGCGCTGCTCGCCCTGCCCCTGCAGATAGCGCGTGGAGAACGCCTGGAGGTAGATCGCGCGCAGCAGCAGCGCCAGGAACGCGACGAACAGCAGGCACAGCACGGCTCGCGAACGCCAGGCGGGGAGCTTGACGGCCAGCACGGGGCTCGCGTGGAAGCGGACGCTCTTCATGGCCCGGCCTTCGCGTCGTCGGTCTTCACCGGAGTCTTTGCCTCGATCGGCGTCGTGCCGTGTTCGGGCAGCGTGATGTACTCGATGCGCCGCTGGCTCGGCTTCTGCATCTTCAGGTCGCGCTCGGCCGCGGTCTCGATCAGGCTGTGCTTCGAATAATTGGTCTGGTCGATCTGCAGCGTGCGCCACTCGACGTCGAGCTTGCGCGCCGCGATCTGCGCCCGGTCGAGGTCGATGAACAGTTGCCGCGCGCGGTACTGCGACGAGACCAGCGACAGGCCCGACAGCACGAGCAGCAGCGCGAACACGGCGGACAGGCGGGTCATGCGCGATCCGTCGCGGCGATGCGCGGCGCCGTGGTCCGCTCGGCGACGCGCAGCACTGCCGAGCGCGACCGACCGTTCGCCGCGATCTCGGCGTCACCGGGCTTGATGCGGGCGATCGCCGTCAGCGCGGGTTGCGGCAGGTCGGCGGCGCGGATCGGCAGGCGACGCGACGTCGCGTCGAGGGACGCGTCGGGCTGCGCCTGGCGCGCGATGAAGCGCTTGACGATGCGGTCCTCGAGCGAATGGAAGGCGATCACCGCGAGGCGGCCACCCGGCGCGAGCAGATCCATGGCCTGGCTCAAGCCTTCCTCGAGTTCTTCAAGCTCTTGATTGACGTGAATCCGTACAGCCTGAAAGGTGCGCGTAGCGGGATCCTGCGCCGCGTCCTTGCGAGAGCGGCGCGGGATGGTGGCTGCCACGAGCTCGGCAAGCTCGCGTGTGCGCGAAAGAGGCTGCTCTGCCCGGCGAGCCACAACCGCCTGTGCAATCTGAAAAGCAAACCGTTCTTCCCCATGATCGCGAATCACCCTTTCGATGTCGTCGGACGGTGCGGTGTTGAGCCATTCGGCCGCAGAGAGGCCGCGCGTCGGGTCCATCCGCATGTCGAGCGGACCGTCGTGGCGGAACGAGAAACCGCGCGTCGCGTCGTCGATCTGCGGCGACGAGATGCCGAGGTCGAGGAGGACGCCGTCGACGGCAGCCCAGCCGCGCCGCTCGGCTTCCTCGCGCAGCGCGGTGAAGCGCCGATGGACGATCGCGAAGCGCGGGTCGTCGATCGCGGCAGCCGACGCGATCGCGTCGGGATCGCGGTCGAAGGCCAGCAGTCGGCCGTCGGGCGACAGCCGCCCGAGCACCAGCCGGCTGTGGCCGCCGCGCCCGAAGGTGCCGTCGATGTAGCGGCCGTCGCACCGCGCGCCGTCGATCGCGAGGCCGTCGACGGCCTCGTCGAGCAGGACCGTGCGATGGGCGAACGACGCGATCGCCCCGCCGTCCGGGAGGGGGCGGTCGGGATCGGATGCGGGGTCACGTCGGGAAGGAGCCACGTTGGTCGAGCCGCGCGAAGGAAGGGAGAACCGGGTCGATGGAAACGATCGACGCCTGGACCTGGCGAATGCATGAGGCTCAGAAACTGAACTGCTTGAGTTCTTCGGGGAAGCCGCCGGCGATGGTCGCGGCTTCGTTCTGCTCGTGCGCGTCGGCCTCCCAGATCTCGAAATGCGACCCCATGCCCAGCAACATCACTTTCGAATCGCCTTCGAGCTTCGTCGCGTGGCGCAGTTCGGGCGAGATCAGCACGCGTCCGGCGCCGTCCATCTCCACGTCGCTCGCATTGCCGAGGAAGATCCGTTGCCAGTGCTTGACCGAGATCGGCCACTTCGCGATCTCGCCGCGCGCGGTCTCCCACACGGGGCGGGGGAACATCAGCAGGCAACCGTCGGGATGCCTGGTCAAGGTCAGTCTGCCTTCACTCTGCAGATTGAGCACGTCACGGTGCTTGGACGGAACGATCATGCGTCCCTTCCCATCGAGGTTCAGCCTGGAAGCCCCTTGAAACACCGCGATTCCGCCCTTTGTAGTGACTGCTGCAGGTGGGCGATTATCCCCTAATTCGCCTTTTATCCCCACTAGCTACCACTCTAAAATTCGCGGACAGTCGCGTCAAGCACACATTTGCGAAAAACTTTGCATAACAAGGGCTTGCAGGATGCTCTTCACCCTCTCCCGGCGTCTTTTATACATCGAAATAAGGCCTTAGCGGGGGCATTGAATGTGCGTTATGAACATTCTTATCCACAGGCTGAAACTTGCTCCCGATCCGGTCACGGACGCCGCAACTTGCGGCGAAAGGAATTTCGAACGCTGGCGCGACTCCATCGCTGTTCACAGGGAGAGCCCATGAAGAACGACACGACCCCGCCTGCGGGCACCGAGGACGCGGCCGCTCAGCCCACGCCGCTGCCGCACGACCGCGACGAGAAGGCCGAGGCCCCGGTCGAGAACGCCCAGCATCGCGAGAACCGCAAGCCGATCGACCAGGCGCACCGCGACGTGGAGGCGGGAATCCAGGACACCGAGCGCATCGGCACCCCGAACGACGTCCCGTCGTCGCGCCGCAACGGCGGCCGCTAGGGGCCTGGCCGCCGGGAGCGCGGCGGATTCAGCGCCGGGCGCGGGCGCGCAGGTCGAGCACGTGGGCGATCCCGCCCAGTGCGAGGAAGGCCGCGATCGCGACCGCGCCGTCCTGACGGACGGCACAGCGCAGGGCCATGACGAGGAAGAGGCCCGCCGCGAGGTTCGGCGCCATCGTGCGCAGCGGTGGCAGACGCGGGAACCGGGTGCCGAACCAGGCCAGCGCCGCCACCTCGATCACGAAGACGACGAGCACCAGGTCCACGAGGATCCGGACATCCATGCCGGAGTCGCTCATCGGCCGGCGAACGGCGCGTTGAGCCCGACGATCGTCAGGTTGAGGAAAGACGCGAAGGACACCCAGGCCAGGTAGGGCAACAGCAGCACACCCCCCAGCGGGTCGCGGCGCCAGACGACGATCGTCAGCGCGAGCACCGACGACCACAGGACGCCCACTTCCATCAGCGCCCAGTCGGGCCGCTGCAGGCGGAAGAACAGCAGGCTCCACAGCACGTTGACGAAGCCGTTCGACGCGAGCAGCACGATCAGCCACTCGCGCTGCACGCTGCCGCCGGCCAGGCGCCACGCCCGCACGCCGGCGACGACGACGAGTGCGTAGATCGTGGTCCAGACGGGACCGAACAGCCAGTCCGGCGGTTGCCACGACGGCTTCGTCAGTTGCCGGTACCAGCTGCCGATGTCGGTCGCCAGTCCGCCGATCAGCGCGACGGCGAGGGCCGCCGCGATCGCGACCGCCACCGGCTTCCAGCGGCGCGCCATCAGCAGCCGACCCGGCGTCGAACCTGCGACGCGGGATGCGCGGTCAAACGCGCGCCAGGCCGAGCAGGTGTGCCATGTCCTTGAAGAAGATGCGCACGTGCGCCATCGGCTTCGAGCGGACCAGCTCCTTGTTCATGTAGGCGTCGAAGGTGAGCTGCTGGACGTCCTTGTCCTTGCAGATCGACACGAAGCGCTCGCGGCGCTTGTCGCTCGAATACCAGAAGCGCTGCATGATCCCGAGCACGAAGAACACCTTGCCATGCGCGCGCATGAAGCGCTTGCGTGCCAGCGCCAGCGAACGCACCTGCCCGGTCGCGAGGAAGGCCTCGACGCTCTCCGCGGCGAAGCGGCCGCCGGCCATCGCGTAGTAGATGCCTTCGCCCGAGGCCGGTGCCACGACGCCGGCCGCGTCGCCGGCCAGCACCGTGTCGCGGCCGTTGTCCCAGCGCGGCAACGGCTTCATCGGAATTGGAGCGCCTTCGCGGCGGATCGTCTCGGCGTCCGCGAGCCCGGCCGCCGCACGCAGCGAGCCGACGGCGGTGCGCATCGAGAACCCCTTGTCCGCGCTGCCCGTGCCGATGCTCAGCGTGTCGCCGTGCGGGAACACCCAGCCATAGAAGTCGGGCGACAGC
>Ga0123336_10000357_pt1 | contig 46925 bp, 39 predicted proteins | sample SSSSmetaG_FD_96466 | JGI IMG/M metagenome (GOLD analysis project Ga0123336, IMG submission 96466) | Glacier valley bacterial and archeal communities from Borup Fiord, Nunavut, Canada, to study Microbial Dark Matter (Phase II) - ​SSSS metaG | ecosystem: Environmental > Aquatic > Freshwater > Ice...
GGTTTCGTGCTGCTGGCGGCGTTGCTGGCGGCGGGGTTTGCCGCGCGGCGGCTGGGGGCGGACAGCCTGGCGCATCCGCAGGCCACGGTTGGGTTTGCGGTGACGCTGATCGTGGGTGGCGGGCTGCTGTCGGCCTCCGGCGTGCCGCGGCAGGCGGTGGCGTTTGCCGGCGGTTATGCCTTCGGGCTTTGGCCGGGTGCGGTGGTGTCGCTGGTGGCGCAGTTGCTGGGCTGCGTGATCGATTTCTGGCTGGCGCGGCGGTTTGCCCGAGGCTGGGCCACGCGGCTTCTGCGCGGGCGACTGGCCGGGGTGGACCGATTCCTGGCCGCGCGGCCGTTTGCGGCCACGCTGACGCTGCGGCTGCTGCCGGTGGGCAACAATCTGGCGCTGAACCTGCTGGCGGGGCTTTCGCCCATGCGGCCGTGGCCATTCCTGGCGGCGACCGTTCTAGGCTACCTTCCGCAGACGCTGGTGTTCGCGCTGGCCGGCAGCGGGGTGCAGCTGGCCAAGTCCGTGCAGGTGGGGCTGGGTGCGGCGCTTTTTCTGGCCTCCGCGGCGCTCGGTATCGTGCTGCTGCGGGCGGTGCCGGCAGAACCTGAACCGTGACGGCGTTTCTGCCGAACCCTGCCGATCTGGCCGCCGGGCTGGCGCTGCTGGTGGCGCTGGCGGCGATGCTGGGCGTGGGCCGGCTGGCTTGTGGGCGGGATCGTGCGCCTGAGGTGGCGCTGGTGGCCGGCTGGGGCGCGCTGTGCGTGTTGATGACGTGCTGGGGGGTGGGGTTTGGACATCTGACTGTGCCGCTTGGCCTGTTTGCGGTGGCTGCCCTGCCTGGCTTGTGGCCGCTGCCGCGTTTGGGACGGGTGGCGCTGCTGAGCGCGGGCATGTGGCTGATATTGCTCGCCGCATTGCCGAGCCAGGTGGATACCTGGCTGAATCTGCTGCCCAATCTGGCGTTCCTGGCCGATCATGCGCGGCTGCCCACCGATGGCGGGCCGGCGAGCTGGTCGTTCCTGCCGGCGGCGCCGTACAACACGCAGTTCGTGGGGTTTGCGCTCTCGGCGCTGGTGGGCCGGCTGGTGCCCAATGCGCTGAGCCTGTTCAACGCGGCGCTGCTGTGTGCGGCGGGGCTGCACATGGCGCGGGTGTGTGCGCCGGCGGGGCGGCAGCCGCCCTGGTGGGCCGCGGCGGCGGGTTTGTTGCTGGTGATGCCGCTGAACCCGGGTTTCGTGCCGCGGGTTTTCCTGGCCAGCTATGGGGAGGCGCCGATTGCGGTGGCGCTGCTGTTTGCCGTAGCGCTGGGGGCCGATCTTCTGGTCGCTGCCAGGGCAGGTGCGTCGGATCGCGGCGGCTGGGTGGCACTGGCGCTGGTGCTGGCTGCCCTGGTTGAGATCAAGCAATCGGCGCTCGGGCTGCTGCTGCCTTTTGCGCTGACTCTGCTGGTGCTGGGCCTTGTGGCGCCCGGCATTGGTCGGCTGCGGTGGGCCGCCGGGGTTGCCGCCGCCACGGCGCCGGCGCTGGGGCTTTATGCGCTGTATCGCTGGTATGTGCTGGCGCATTTCGCGTCGGGCGAGCTGAAGATGCTGCCGGTGGCGGCGTGGCACTGGGCGTTGCTGCCGCAGATCTTTGGCGGCATCGCCTTCGCCATCTTCCAGAAGGCCACCTATTTCGCCGCTGTGGCCGCCTGCCTGGTTGCCGCCTGGTGGGAGGCCGGGAGGCGGCCCTGGCAGCGCCCGGCCGTGGTGCTGGCGCTGGCTGCCGGATTGATCCTGGGCTTCAACGCCTTTCTGCTGTTCACCTATGTCGCGCATTTTCCGGCCGTGTGGGCCGTGCGCGCGCACTCCTATTTCCGTTACATTTCCCAGCTTTCGCTGGCGGTGGTGCTGGGGCTGACCCTGTGGTTGCGGCCGGGAGTCGCATCTTGGGTGGCTGGCTGGCCGCGACGGCGTCGGCTTTTGGCTTCCGGCGGTGCTATCGGCTTGGCGGTGTGTCTGCCGATCGGCGGTATTGCCATGCTGCGCTTCGATCTGGCGCCGCCGCAGCCTTTTCTCTGGTCCATTGGCCACGAAACGGCGGCGCGGCTGCAGGATGGCGACCGGCTGGCGCTGCTGCTGCCTGGCGATGGTGACGACGCTGTGGGCAGCCTGTTGCGCGGCGTGCTGCTGTTCACCGCGCCGCGCCGGCCGCATCTGGATTTCCGCATGGTGCTGGAGGCCACGCCGCCGGCGCTGGACGCGGCGCTGGCGGCCGGCTTTCCCAACGCGCTCGTTACCTGCGCGAAGCAGGGGCTTGCGGGCATTCCGCCTGGGCAAGCTGGCTTGCTGAGGTATTCGGATGGTGCCTGGCATGTGCGCGCGGTGTGGCCGATACCGACGGCGATGGCCCGGCAGCATTTTTCGGCCATGTTGCCGCGGACGCCGTTCTGCCTGGATGTCAAGACCAGGGCAGGGGCGCCGTGACGCCGGCCGAGATACGGGCCCGCTTCCTCGGCATAGCGCCACCGCCGCCCGACACCACCGAATGGACACATGACCCGCAGGCCGAGCTGATCCCGGCCGCGGTGCTGGTCGGCATCGCCACCGGACTCGCGCCAGGCGTGCTGCTGACCCGCCGCACTGCGCATCTGCGCCAGCATTCCGGCCAGGTGAGCTTCCCCGGCGGGCGCATCGATCCTGGTGACGCAAGCCCCGAGGCGGCCGCGCTGCGCGAGGCGGAGGAGGAGGTGGGGCTGGACCCGAGCCATGCCGAGATCATCGGACGCTTGGGCGATTACGTTACCGGCACCTTCTATCGCATCACGCCGGTGGTGGCGCTGCTCTCCCCGGGGTATCTCGTCAGCCCGTCCGAGCATGAGGTGGCCGATATCTTCCAGCTGCCCTTGGCCGTGCTGCTGGACCCGGAGGCGCCCCAGCGTCATTCCGCACTCTTTCGGGGCGCGATGCGCGAATACTGGGTGTGGCCGCATTCGCAGCATCATATCTGGGGGGCGACGGCGGCGATGTTGCTCGCGCTTGCGGGGAGATTGCGGCAAGCGGTCCATTTCTGAAGTCTGGCGGCGAAGCCCGGCCAAAAGTTTTTTGGTCCTTTTTTCAAAAAAGGACTGCTTGCCTTGTTGGTGGGCTGCCAAAGCGCAGCCCCACCCTACGAGCGGATTGGTTTTTGATCGGTCGGTGAGGGTGTGGGTGACGGCTGGGCCGTCAGGTTCGTCGGGCGGGGTCTTGCTGGATTTCCAGCGCGAAGGTCGCCCAAAGGGATGGGCCGGGGGTGAAGGCGTTTGCGGCAGGGGGCCGGGGCGCATCAGGAAGGCGCCGCGCCCTGTGACGGCTTGCATGATATCCCACTCCGACGCCGGCATCGTCATGGTATCGGCCTTGCGCCGGTAGGCTGCGACGTTGGCAAGCACATCCAGGCGCCCGAACAGCGCCACAGCCCGGGCGAAGAGAGCGAGTATCTGGGCTTCGTCGCTGATGTCGCACACAGCATGCGGCGAATCGGCTTGGCTGGCAGCTGCCGCCACTCCGGCCCCGTCGATATCGACGAACAAGACACGCGCGCCAACCTGGGCGAACAGTGACGCGGTTGCGCGGCCGATGCCCGAGGCGGCACCGGTTACGATTGCGGTTTTGTCCTGCAGGCCGAAGGGGGATAGGGGTGACAGCCGGGCACCTGATCTGAAGGAAGGAAGTAGTCCTTTTTTGGAAAAAAAGGACCAAAAAACTTTTGTCTGTCAGGTGCCGGTGAAATGCGGTTTGCGTTTTTCTGCGAAAGCTCTGATTCCCTCTCGGTAATCTGCGCTGGCGTAGCATTGCTGGAACAGGGCTTCGCACTGGCCGATGTCGCGGGCGTCGGGGTCTTTCACGATCTCGCCCAGCGTGAACTTCACCTGCTTGGCGGTGAGCGGGGCGCCTACGGCGATCGAGGATGCCAGCTTGTCCACCTCGGCCGCGAACGAATCCTCGGGCACCACACGGCCGACCAAACCCTTCGCCAGCGCCTGTTCCGCATCAAATTGCGCGCCACCCAACAGCAGCTCCTTGGTAGCGGCAGCGCCGATGATGTCGACGACGCGGCGCAGGCTGCCGTAACGGTAGCCTATGCCGTAGCGCATGGCAGGCTGGCCAAAGCGGGATTTAGGCGTGCACAGGCGCAGATCGCAGGAGACCGCGACACTGATGCCGCCGCCGATGCAGAAACCGTCGATGGCGGCGATGGTGACGCGGCTCGTGTTGTAGAGGCGGCTGAGGCCAAGCTCGCCAGTCTTGGCGTAGTGTTCGGCGCTGTCTTCGCCCATGCGCTCTTCTTCGTATTTGGAAACGTCGGCGCCGGCGATGAAGGAACGGCCGCCGGCGCCGGAGACGACGATGACGCGAATGTCAGGATCGGCGTCGAAGTCGGCCATGTAATCGCCGAGGGCCTGCCACATCTCGAGCGAGATGGCATTGAGCTTTTCTGGGTTGTTGAAGATCAGGCGCGCTACGGGACCGTCTTTTCGGGCCAGGAGTTTGTCAGTCATAAGTTGGCCCCAAGGGAAGGAAGGAAGCAGTTCTTTTTTGAAAAAAAGAACCAAAAAACTTTTATCCATTGGTTTGCGACAGCACCGGCAAAAGTTTTTTGCTTCTTTTTTTCAAAAAAGAAGACCTTGCTTGCCTTACTTCGGAAACTCCAAGGCTTCCAGCAAAAGGCGTGCAGGCGTCCACAACACGCCGTGCGCTGCGTGGTAGCGGCGGATATCGGCCAGCACCTGCGGCAATCCGCGCCGAGCGCCCCAGAACATCGGGCCGCCCTGGTGGCGGGGAAAGCCGTAGCCGGAAAGATAGACGACATCGATGTCGCTGGCGCGCAGTGCAATGCCCTCGCCCAGTATCTTCGCCGCCTCGTTGACCATGGATGTGAGAATGCGCGTGACGATCTCCTCGCCTTCGATTGGGTGGCGCGCAATGCCGAGCTCGGAGGAGACTTGCTCGGCCAGTGCTTGCACGTCCGGGTCCGGCGTGGGGGAGCGCCCATCGTAGCGGTAATAGCCGGCGCCGGTTTTCTGGCCGAAGCGGCCTTGCTCGCACAGGCGGTCCGCGATGGGAGAGTAGCGGGTGGATTTGTCGCGTGTAAGCTCGCGGCGCTGGCGGATCCGCCAGCCGATATCGAGGCCGGACAGATCTCGCATGCGGTAAATTCCCATGGGAAAGCCGAATGCCATGAGCGCGTCGTCGATCTGCCAGGGGGTGGCGCCCTCCTCCAGCAGGAAATCGGCCTCGCGGCCATACACGGCGAGGATGCGGTTGCCGATAAATCCGTCACAGTTGCCGGACAGGACAGGAATCTTGCCGATGCGCTTGGCGAGCGACGTGACGGTGGCGATCACGTCCGGCGCGGTGGCGGTGCCGCGCACGTTTTCCTGCAGCTTCATGACGTTTGCAGGGCTGAAGAAATGCGTGCCGACCACATCCTGAGGACGGTGCGTGGCGGACGCGATAGCATCGATACTAAGCGTTGAGGTATTGGTGGCCAGGATGGCGCCTGGCGGCATCACCGCATCGAGTTTGGCGAAGATTGTTTGCTTGACATCCATCGCCTCGAACGCGGCTTCGATGACGATGTCGCACGTGGCGAGCGATTCGTAATCGTTGGCTGTGGTGATCAGCGAGAGTGCAGCGTCGCGAGCGGCGCCGGTCATGCTGCCGCGAGCGACGGAGGTTGCGTAATTCTTTTCGACGGCCGCGCGGCCCCGGGCCAGCGCCTCGGCGGAGACATCGATCTGCACGACGGGGATGCCGGCATTGGCAAACGACATGGCAATGCCGCCGCCCATCGTTCCTGCACCGATGATGCCGGCGCGGCGAATGGGGCGTTGCTGGATGTCGGGCCCGATGCCTGGGATCTTGGCAGCTTCGCGTTCGGCGAAGAAGGCATGGATCAAAGCGGGGCGCGCGGGGCTGTCCAGACAGGCCTGAAAGGATTGTGCCTCGAAGGCATAGGCGTCATCAAACGACTGCGTGGCGGCGGCCTCCACGCAGTCGATGATCTTCCAGGGTGCGGTAAGCCCACGCCATCTGGCGGCGTTGGCACTCCGGCGTTTGTCGAAGGCTGCGGGGTCGGCGTCCGGGGTCGGCCTGGCGCGGACTACAGGCAACGGATGCGCCGTGTGAGCACGGGCGAAATCGATGGCCGCCGCGAGCAGGTCGGTCTCCACGACAGCGTCGATGATGCCGAGGGCGAGCGCGCGCTGGGCGCCAACGGGCTTACCGCCGAGCATCAGGTCCAGCGCCGCCTCGGTGCCGGCCAGGCGCGGTAGCCGGACGGTTCCACCACCGCCGGGAAGCAGGCCGAGATTGACCTCAGGCAGGCCGAGACGCGCGTCCTTCGTGGCGATGCGGTAGTGGCAGGCAAGTGCCAGTTCCAGCCCGCCGCCTAGCGCATTGCCGGCGATGGCGGCGACAACTGGTTTGGCAGCGGCCTCGATGGGCGGGAACAGGTCGCGGAGGCCGGGGCGCACGGGCGGTTTGCCGAACTCGCGTATGTCCGCACCGGCGAGGAACGAGCCGTCGCCGATGATGACGGTGCCTACAATGCCGGGGTCGGCCTCCGCCCGCGCCAGACCGTCCTGCAGGCCGGCACGCATGGCGGCCGAGAGCGCATTGACCGGCGGGTTGCGAACGGTGATGACGGCGATGGTGCCGTGCTGGGTATACGCGGCGGTCATCTCGCCCCTTCTTTCGGCTGTGCCGGGGATTAGGCTTTGGGCGAGTGGCCGGGCACTGGCAAGCAAGCGGCCGTCGCCATCGACTGCCTGATATATGGCTGCCGCCGGCCCGCCGGACGCTTGCCCGGGTGCGCGATACAGGCTGTTGATGCGCCGACGGAGGCCGCGCCTTGTCTATGAGCATGCAGGAAACCATCCCCGGCCTGGCGCTGGCGGCGGCCGCTAATTGGCCGGATCGGCCGGCAGTCATCGACCGCGACGCCACAATCAGCTTTGACGGGCTTCTAACCACCGCGCGGGGCGTGGCGCGCAGCCTGCTGGCGCTGGAAGTGGAACCGGGGGAGCGGGTGGCCCTGTGGCTGCCGAACCGCTGGGAATGGGTGGCGGCCGCGATCGGTATACACTGCACCGGCGCCGTGCTGGTGCCCTTGAACACGCGGTTGCGCGGGCGCGAGGTGGGCGACATTCTGCGCCGAACGCAGGCGCGGGTGCTGCTGAGCGCGGGGCGGTTCCTGAACAATTATTATCCGGCGATGCTGGAGGGGCAGGACCTGCCCGCGTTGCTGCATGTGGTGGTGGTGGACGAGACAGAGGGTGATGATCCGAGGCAGATTTGCTGGCCGCAATTCCTGACGGCCGGTGAGGACGTGGCGCCCGAACGGGTGGATGCGCGCATGGCCGGTTTGGCCGGGACCGACCTGTCCGACATCATGTTCACATCCGGCACCACCGGCCAGCCGAAGGGGGCCATGTTTACCCATGCGCAGACGGTGGCGGCCGCGCGCGGCACGGTAGGACTGAACCGGCTGCGTCCGGCCGATCGTTTCGGCACGTTCGGGCCGTTCTCGCACAACGCGTCCTACAAGGCCGGCTGGGTGGCAGGGCTGATGAGCGGCTGCGCCATCGTGATCACCACGGATGTGACACCGGATGCGATGGCGGCGCTGATCGCCCGGCAGCAGGTGAGCGTGATGCCGGGGCCGCCCACGGTATGGCAGGGCATTCTGGACGCGCCGGGATTCGATGGCGCCCATCTGGCGAGTCTGCGGCTGATCAGCACAGGCGGCACGACCATTCCGGTGGCCCTGATCCGTCGGCTGAACGCTCTGCTGGGCGCCAATCTGGTGACGACCGGCTATGGCCTGACGGAATGTTGTGGTTCTGTCACCAACACTCGGCCAGGCGATGATGCGGAGCTTGTGGCGACAACCGCAGGGCGCGTGCTGGACGGCACCGCATTGCGCATCGTGGATGCCAATGGGCGGGATGTGCCGGCCGGCGAGGCGGGGGAGATCCTGGTGCGCAATCCCAGCGTGACTCTAGGCTATCTGGATGATCCTGCGGCCACAGCGCGCACGGTGGACGAAGATGGCTGGCTGCATACCGGCGATGTGGGCGTGCTTGATGGGGCGGGCAATCTGCGCATCACGGATCGGCTGCGCGACATGTTCATCGTGGGGGGATTCAACTGCTATCCAGCGGAGGTGGAGCATCTGCTGGCAGGCTTGCCTGGTCTGCAACAATCCGCGGTGGTGGGCGTGGCGGACGGGCGGCTGGGGCAGGTGGGGCGCGCGTTCATTGTGCCCACGGCGGGCGTTGTGTTGACGCCGGCTGACGTAATCGCGTGGTCGCGGCGGAACATGGCGAGCTACAAGGTACCACGGTTTGTGGAGATTGTGGATGCGTTGCCGATGACGGCGAGCGGCAAGGTTATGAAGGCGGAGTTGCGTGGGCGCGCTTTGCCTGACGGTTAGGAAGGAAGCACTTCTTTTTTGAAAAAAAGAAGTAAAAAACTTTTATCCGGCTTTCGTGAGCCTAATGGATAAAGGTTTTTTGGTCCCTTTTTTTAAAAAGGGGACTGGTTGTTTTCTTCCCTTTTTGAAAGGTCCAACATGTCAGCAAGCATTCCCCCCGATCGCATCGTCGATTTCGACATCTTCGGCCCTGTGCAACCCGGCGACGATTGCCAGACCTTTCTGGTGCGCGCGAGAGACTCGGCGCCTGACGTGTTCTACACCCACCGTAACGGTGGACACTGGGTCGCCACGCGCGCGAGAGAGATTGAACGCATCCAGACCGACTACGAGGTGTTCAGCCACGAGGTGATGAGCCTGCCGCGCGCGGCCGCCATTCCGCTGTTTCCGCTGACGCTGGACCCGCCGCGCCACGCGCCGTTCCGGCGGCTGATCAATCCCGCCTTCACGCCGCGTGCGACCGCAGCTTTGGAGGAGCGCGCACGCCGAGTGACCCGGCGCTTGGTAGACAGATTGGCGCCGCTGGGCAAATGCGAGTTCATAGAGGATTTCGCGCGTGTGTTGCCGATCGAGGTGTTCATGAGCATGGTCGATCTGCCTGATGGCGACAGCCCCGAATTGCTCAAATGGACCGAGACGGTGACGCGATCGTCCGACATTGCCGCGCGCCAGGGCGCCTACATGAGCATGATGGGGTATCTGGGCGGCAAGATAGCCGAGCGGGCAGCTTCCCCCGGCGCTGACCTATTGAGCCAGATCGTGACGGGCAAGGTGGAAGGCCGCGACCTCTCGCCGGAGGAAACAATGAACGTGTGCGTCCTATTGCTGTTCGGCGGGCTGGATACGGTCGCCTCCATGCTCGGCTTCATCGCGCGCTTCCTGGCCCTCAATCCGACCCATCGCGAAGACCTGATGGCCGACCCCGCCCTGATTCCGCAGGCCGTCGAGGAATTGCTGCGCCGGCACGGTATCGCCAACACGCCCCGCCTGATACGCAAGGACGTAGAACTGGACGGCGTAAAGCTCAGCGCCGGCGAGGTGATCCTGGCACCGAATGCGCTGGTGGCACTGGACGACAGGGTAGTGACCGACCCGATGACAGTCGATTTCGCACGCAAGCCTGGCACCCCAATGGGCACATTCGGCAAAGGCCCGCATCTCTGCCCTGGCGCCACCCTGGCACGGCGCGAAATACGCGTGTTCCTGGAAGAATGGCTCGCCCGCATTCCCGATTTCCGCGTGGCGGAGGGAACCGCGCCCGTCATGGAAATGGGCAACGTATCCGGCGTGACCCGCCTGGAGTTGGCCTGGCAATGACGGTTTCGCAAAGAATATACCTCGACGCCTTGCACCATCACGCACGCGACAGCCAGACAAAAGTTTTTTTCTTTTAAAAAAAAGAAGACCGTGCCTTTACTTCAACCAGAATTCCCCGCGAAGCAGGAACTTTTGCGGCTTCCCAAGTGCCGTTCGCGGCAGCGCATTCATCACCACCAGATGCCGTGGCACCTTAAAGTTCGCCATCCGCTCGCGGCTCCACCCAACCAGCTCATCCAAGCTCAACCGATGCCCTTCCCGCAGCACAACCGCGGCCCCGCAGACCTCACCCTGGCGGTGGTCCGGCACGGCGACAATGGCAATTTCTGCGATAGCCGGATGTGCTGACAACACGGCCTCGATTTCGGCGGGATACGCGTTGAAACCGCCAACGATGACGATGTCCTTGATCCTGTCCACCACGCAAAGATTGCCGCCCGCGTCAAACCGCCCCACATCGCCCGTGTGCAGCCAGCCATCCGAATCGATCACCGCCCGCGTGGCGTCAGGATCCTCGAAATACCCTTGCATGACATTGGGGCCGCGAACGAGGATTTCGCCACTATCGGCGCCCGTTTGCGCGTCGATCCTCACCTCCACGCCCGGCACCGGCCGGCCGACGGTTGTGGTGATAGCGGCCAGATCGGAGTGAGGCGTGTTGGAGGTGACCATCGCCGTCGTCTCGGTCATCCCGAAACTCGTCAGCACCAAACTGAAACCAAGCTCATCGCGCAAGCGCATCACAACCTCGGCCGGGGATTTCGCACCGCCCGTATGCGCCACGCGCAAGCTCGACAGATCGAATTCACTTCGCCGTGGATGATCGAGGATCGCAAAAAACAACGTGGGCGGTCCCATCAGCACGGTAATACGCTCCCGTTCAATCAGCGCCATCACCATCACGGGATCGAAAATGGCTATGGGCCAAGTGGCCATGCCGGCAAGCAGCCCTGAAATGAAACCGCTTCTGTAGCCGAAAGAATGGAAGAACGGATTGACCACGATCTGGCGATCCGTCGGCCGCAGATCATTGTTGCGGTTCCAGATATCAGCCATCCATAAATTTTGCGCCTGCCCGTGCATCGCGCCTTTCGGCACACCCGTGGTTCCGCTGGTGAACAGAATGTCGCCTGTATCCTCCGGCCCCACAGTCTTCATCCTGTCGGTCAAGGCCGCCTCATCAGCCCGCTCCGCACAAAACACCGACCAGCGAACGGTGCCCGATCGCGCAACATCATCCAGCAGCACGATCTGGCGCACCGACGGCAACCCCACGAGCGTCCCGCCCGCACCTTCACCAAGTTCAGCAAACAGCAAGCCGGCGTAATCGATATCTAGGAACGCACCCGCCGTCAGGATCAGTACAGGCCGGACACGGGTGAGGGTACCCACCGCCTCTGCCGCCTTGAAACGCGTGTTCAACGGCACCAGAATGGCGCCGGCCATCTGCAATCCAGTGGCCGCAATAATCCAGGCCACGCTGTTCGGCGCCCAGATGGCAACACGATCGCCCTTCGCAGCACCAGCCTGAATGAACGCGCGCGCGGCCACCCTGGCGGCATCGTCTACCTCGCGGAAGCTCATGCGCGCGCCGTCGGGCTCGGCGATCGCCAGCGAATCGCCGTAGACGGCGGCTGAACTGACCAGCATCTCTGCGATGGTGTTTGGGATCATTGATCGTCGCCGTCGAAGAAAGGAAGGACTTCTTTTTTGGAAAAAAGAAGCAAAAAACTTTTGTCTTCGCTATCGCGTGTCGAATTGACGAAAGCGTCGTTCGTTCTTCAAAAGATAGGCGGCGTCCGCTCCGCCATTGCACGCATCGCTTCACGCGCCTCCGCGCCCGTGAAATTGGCCATCTCCAACGCGGCCGAGAGGTCGAAAATAGGCCTGTTCTGTCGCAACCAATGGTTCATCACGTATTTCGTCATCGCCAAAGCCGTCGGCGCCACCATCGACAACCTCGTCGCAACCGCCACGGCACGATCGGCCAGCTCTTCCGCCGGCACAGCAAGCGCGACCAGATTGCAACGCTCCGCCTCCGCACCCGTCATCGGCTCATTCGTCATCAAGAAATATTTCGCCTTCGCCAGCCCGCACAGCAACGGCCAGATCAGCGCCGCGTGATCGCCTGGCACCACACCAATGCGCAAATGCCCGTCCAGCAGCTTCGCCGTGTTCGCCGCAATCGGGATATCGGCCAGCAATGCAATGGCAAGCCCAGCACCCACCGCGGCACCGTTGATAGCCGAAACAATCGGCTTGCGCGCCTCCACCATGGCGTTCACCAGCCCCTGCGCATCGCGAAGTCCCGCCGCAAATTGCAGCCCAGGATCAGTTTGCGTGCCTGTCGGCATCGCCTCCATATCCCCGCCGGCGCAAAAGCCGCGTCCTGCGCCGGTAACAATGCTCACCCGTGTCTCAGGATCATTATCGATCACGCGCCAGACCGAGGTGATCTGCTGGTGCAGCGCATGGTCAAGCGCATTCATCTTGTCCGGTCGATTCAACGTCACCCGCAAGACATACGGCGCAGGACGATCGAACAGCAGATTGTCGAAACCGGCGTATAGATCGGTCATGCAGCGAGCCTTCGCGCGTGGTGGTCCACATCACCGAACTGGATTTCGATCATCGCCAATCGGCGTGCATGCGCGCCAAGAGCATATTCCTCCGTCAGGCCAATCGCGCCGTGCAACTGGATCGCCTCCTGCGCAATCAATCGCGCTGACCGCGCCACGCGTATCTTTACCGCAGACATGGCGCGCGCCCGGCTATCCGCATCGGCCTCGTCGGCCATGACAGCTGCATACATCACCATGGAACGCGCGAGCTCCAGCGCCACGAACATATCCACCGCGCGGTGCTGCAGTGCCTGAAAGCTGCCGATCTTTTGCCCGAATTGCTGCCGCGTGCCGAGATAGTCCAGGGTCAGGCGGCACGCTTCCTCCATCGCACCCAGCGCCTCCGCGCAAATCGCCGCAATCGCCTGATCAAGCACACGCGCGATGACCGGCCAGGCGTCTCCCGGTGAACCCAGCGCGCGATCAGCCGCGATCTGCACGCCGTCAAGGTGCAACATCGCAGCGCCCTGCCCGTCCTGCGTCATAACATCTTGTTTGTGCAGCCCTGTGGCTGTCGCATCCACTAGAAACAGCCCGATTCCGTCCCGGTCCTCCGCATTTCCCGATACACGTGCACTGACCACGAAGAGATGCGCGTGCTGCCCCTGTGTCACCAGTCCCTTGCAGCCGGAGAGCACGAAACCCTTACCGCCGGCAACCGCGCGCGTGATGACATGCGCCAGACGGAAACGGCTCTGCGGCTCTGCATGCGCGAACGCCAACACCGATGTGCCTTCGATCACACTTGGCAAGATCTTCGCGCGTTGTGCGGCCGATCCCGCGGCTGCCACGGCAATACCACCCATCGCCACCGCGGCCAGATAGGGCGCGGTGCATGCCGCGCGGCCCAGCGCCTGCATTACCACCATCATCTCCACCCCCCCGCCGCCGCTACCGCCGTCCTCCTCTGGCAGGCAGGCGCCCAGCGCGCCGAGTTCTGCCAGTGCGTGCCACGCCTGGCCGGGCGCACACCCGCCAAGCGCGCGGTCCAGCACGGTGCTCAGCAAACGCTGTTCGTGGGTGAACTCGAAATCCATCAAAAACCCAAAATGTGTTTCGCGACGATATTGCGCTGAACCTCGTTGGAACCGCCGTAGATGGACGCCGCGCGTGCGAAGAAATGCGTCGGCAACACACCCTCCGCCCAGCGCGGCGGCCACGCATTGTCAGTATCTTCCGGCATCGCGCGTATACTCGCGGCCGGCCCGGCCGCCTCGAGCAGCAATTGTGCGGCTTCCTGCTGCAATTGCGTACCACGCAGTTTGAGCACCGACGTAATCGGATCGGGCTTCTCGCCTTCCTGGGCACCCGCCAGAACCCGCAACTGCGTCAATTCCAGCGCCTTCAGCTCCACCTCCAGCAACGCCAGTTTCTCACGGAAACGCGGATCGTCAATCACCCTGGCGTCACCATCCAACGAAGCGCCCGCAACACGCCGCGCGCGCGCAATACGCCCCCGCGTCAACCCAATCCTGGCAATGCCAGCGCGCTCATTGCCCAGCAGGAACTTGGCAATCGTCCAACCCTGGTTTTCCACGCCCACCAAATTCTCCACCGGCACGCGCACATCTTCGAAGAACACCTCGTTCACGTAATGCGCATTATCGATGGAGCGGATCGGCCGTATGGTGATGCCGGGCGATCTCGCGTCGATCAGCAGAAACGATATGCCCTGCTGCTTGCGCGGCGCCGCAGGATCGGTGCGGACCAAGCAGAAGATCCAATCGGCGAACTGCGCCTGCGATGTCCATATCTTCTGCCCGGACACCACATACACATCGCCGTGCCGCCGTGCCGCCGTGCGCAGAGATGCCAGATCGGAGCCCGATCCAGGTTCGGAAAATCCCTGTGCCCACCAGTCATCCAACGCCGCCGCACGCGCGACGAACCGCTGCTGCTGCGCCGGCGTCCCAAAAGCGATCAGCACGGGACCGATCATGTTCACGTTGTAGGTCAGCGGTTCCGGCGCCGGCGCCGCCTGCAACTGTTCGCGGAACAGATAACGCTTCACCGGGCTCCAATCCGTGCCGCCCCACGCCACCGGCCAGTTCGTCACCGCCCAGCCGCGCTGGTGCAGGATACGATGCCAGGTGCGGATGTCGTCGCCTTCAAGATGCGCTTGGCGTTCCATACGCTGCCTGATTCCATCGGGTAGATTAGCGTCGATGAAGGCCGCAACCTCATCGCGAAACAACAGTTCCTCTGCAGAAAAACGCAAATCCATCGCGCCCTACCCAGCCATGCCGATGACACCGCTGGCCGCCATCTCCGCCAACTGCTCCATGCTGAAGCCCAGGCGACCGCACAAAACCTCCGCCGTATGTTCGCCCAAACCCGGCGGCCGCGTCGCACGCTCTATCGGCGTGTCGGAATAGCGGATCGGGTTCGCCACCACGCGCATCGTGCCGCCAAGCGGATTGTCCACCTCGGTCGCCATGCGCCTGTGCACCACCTGCGGATTGGCAAACACCTGCGCCACATCGTTGATCGGCCCAGCAGGCACATCCGCCGAGTCCAAACGCTCAAGCCAATCGGCCACGTCGCGCGTCAGGAAAACGGCTTCCAGCAAGACACTCACCGCCTCCCGATTCACCGTTCGCGTCAAATTATCGACGCAAAGCGGATGCGTGATCAGATCCGAGCGCTCGAGTGCATGACACAGCCTGCGAAACTGCGCCTCGTTGCCCGTCGTCAAGAATAGACTTCCGTCCGCACAGCGGAAGGATTGCGAAGGCACACCACCATATCCGGCATTGCCGCGTCGCTGCTGCAGCTTGCCAGAAATCAGATAATTCTGTGCAAAATGGCTCAGTGTCGCAACACAGCTATCCAGCAAAGCGAGATCGATATGCTGCCCCTGCCCCGCCCTGCGGTCCCGGTCATACAGCGCCGCAATGATCGCTATGGACGCATAATGCGCGGTGATCACATCGACGATGCTGATCCCGACCTTCATCGGCCCGCCACCGGGGCTGTCATCGGCATGGCCAGACACACTCATCAGTCCGCCCATCGCCTGAAAGATACCGTCATATCCAGGCCGCTCCGCCATCGGCCCGTCCTGCCCGAACCCTGTCACCGAACAATAGATCAGCCCGGGATTTTCCGCCTTCAGACTGGCATAATCCAAGCCGTAGCGTTGCAGTGTCCCCACACGGAAATTCTCGATCACCACATCGGACTCTGCGGCCAGCCGGCGCACGATCGCCCGCCCCTCCGCGCTCGCGATATCGATCGCCACAGATTGCTTGCCGCGGTTGCACGCCAGGAAAAACCCGGAAAACCCAGGCATCCGTCCCGCATCCCCATCCAGGAACGGCGGCCCGTACTGCCGCGAATCATCGCCCGCTCCCGGCCGCTCCACCTTCACCACCTCGGCGCCCATATCGGCCAGCAACTGCCCGGCCAACGGCCCCGCCAGAATTCGGCTGAGATCGAGCACCCGCACGCCATCCAACGGCCGCCTTACCATGGAAACATGCCCGGCATCCGTCATCTATCGCCCAACAAACCGCGCCGGCCGTTTCTCCAGAAACGCCTGCACCGCCTCAAGATGATCCTCCGTCGCATGCGCCACACATTGCATGCCGGCCGATAGCTGCAGCACGGTCGCCAGGTCGCTGCGTTCGGATTCCCGCAGCAGGCGTTTGGCCATGCGCACCGCAATCGGCGGATTGGCCGCAACGCGCGCCGCCAGTGCTTGCGCCGTCGGCATCAAATCCTCCGGTGCCACGACACGTGATACCAATCCCGCCGCCAAGGCTTCCTGCGCGGAAAGCGGATCGCCCGTAAAAATCATCTCCCGCGCCCGCGCCTGCCCCACGATTCGCGGCAGCAGCCAGCTGCCGCCATCTCCAGGCACCAGGCCCATCTTCACGAAACTCTCGGCGAAGATCGCTGCGGTGGACGCAATCCGCATATCGCACATGCAGGCCAGGTCGCAGCCCACGCCCATGGCCGCCCCGTTCACGGCAGCAATCACCGGAACCTCCAATTCGGAAAACGCCAGCGGCAGGCGCTGAATCCCATCGCCATACCAATCGCGGTTAACATGCGCGGGGCTCGCCGCGCGTCCCTCCGGCCCAGCCATGGCGCGGATGTTGCCGCCCGAACAGAACGACTGGCCCGCCCCAGTCAAGATCACGCAGCGCACCGAACGGTCCCGACCAATCGCCTCGATCGCGTCCAGCAACGCCGCCAGCATGTCCGGATCCGTCACCGGGTTGCGCAGCGCCGGTCGGTTCAGCGTCAGCGTCACCACGCTGTCCTGTTGCACGCGCAACAGGGGCAAATCGTCCTGCGCCGTTGTCGCCTTCGCTCCGCTCATCGCCGCCAACATCACCCCCGTTTGCGGCGCACCCTGCAACGCGCCGCAATCCTGCGCCACCGGCGGCTCCCCCCTCCCGAGGTTCATCAGCCTTATGATGCTGAAGGCGGGGCGCAGGCCAGTGCCGGCTCCAGCAGCGCCTTCACCCGCAACAGCTCGCGCCCGGCCGCATGCAGTTTCGCCTCTGTCCACTGCGAGGCGAGCCCGCCGCAGGTCAGCGCCCAGGCCTGGCCGCCGCGGTCCCACATCAACGCCACCGCCACGGCCGCATACAGGCCCTTCATCATCGCATGCTGCTGCACGTAGCCGTCTTGCGCATAATCCGCGAATGCCCGTTCCGCCCGCGCGGCCCGCGCTTCCCACCGCTGCGGCTCCTGCGCCCTCAGCTCCGTCATGGCGTGGGCCCGCGCCGCATCGGGCAAAGCGGCCAGCACGGCGAGGCCGGAGGTGACCGCCGTCAGTGGCGCGCGCCAGACCACCGGCTCGTTCGGCCGCACGAAATCGCCGTCGCAGCGCCGGACGGAGATCATGTCCGTGCCCTGCCGGAAACTCAGCGTCGCCGTGGCGCCCGTGCGCTCGGTGATCTGCCGCATATACGGCAAGGCAAGCGACGGAAAATCCACGCCCTCGATGGCAGCATAGCCTAGCGTCAGCGCCGGCACGCCGATGCGCAGCGCGGCACCGTTCAGCTCGCGGGTCAGATAGCCACGCTCGATCAGCGTATGGGCCAGCCGCCAGGTTGTGGCCTGGCTCAGCCTCACAAGCCGCGCGAGTTCCGACACCGTCAGCGTCACTCCCGGCCGATCGAAACAGCGCAACAGATCCAGCCCGCGGGCCAGCGCCGTCACGAATTGCCGATCTGGGCCGTCCACCTCTTCGATCGACTTTGACATGCCAGCAACTATCCGCTATATTTGAATACGTTATACGCAGTGCGAATAGAACGCAACCCCATACCAGGAGAAACGCCTTGGACGGCTTCGACAGCGCAGTAAAGTCCATCCCCTGGCCGAACCAGCGCGCCATCATCGACGATGGCTGGCGCCCCCCCGCCGGCACCCGCATCATTTCCGTCGACGATCACGGGATGGAAGAAATGCATCTGTGGGAAAACCGCCTGAAAGGCGCAGACCGTGATCGCGCCCCGAAACTCTGGCGCGGCGAGGACAACCGCTTCCACATGGAGGTCGATGGCATGAGCTACGACGTGCCGGGCCTGGAGTCCGAGATCGGCGAAGGCCGCGAAGGCATGTGGAACCGCGAGGCCCGTCTGGCGGACATGGATTCCGAGGGCATCGACACCTCGCTGTTCTTCCATTCCCGTGCCATGTCGCTGGTGCGCATGGAAGACAAGGCGTTCTTCACCCGCTGCATGGACGTGTATAACGAGTGGCTGGCCGAGTATTGCGGCATGGCGCCGGACAGGCTTGTTGGCATCGGCATCCTGCCCACCATTTACGATCCGGACGCGTCGCACGACTACCTGCAGAAACTGCAAGGCCTGGGTATCAAGGCATTGGAGATTCCCTCGGCGCCGAAGAACGTGCCGTATAATTCCTCGAAGATGGAGCCTTTATGGAGCGCCATCGAGGAAAGCGGCATTCCGGTCATGTTCCACATCGGTGCCTACATGGAATTTCGTGGCGCGGGTGCCGTGGGCGCGAACCTCACCAAGAATCTCGGCCCCTATCGCCCGCTTTGGTCGCTGCTCGCCTTCAGCGGCATCCTGGAACGCCATCCCGGCCTGAAGGTCGTGTTCTGCGAAGGCGGTTTCGGCTGGGTGCCATGGACGCTGCAGGACGCTGACCGCGTCTATTCGATCTACGAGACGGAAATGAAGCCGAAGCTGGCCCACATGCCGAGCTACTATTTCCGCCGTCAGTGCTCGGCGGCGATCATGCAGGACGATGTGGGGCTGAAGCTCGCCGGCGAATACGGGCTGACGGACAACCTGCTGTTCTCATGCGACTATCCGCACGGCGAGAGCGTTTTCGGCAATACGCGCGGGGAGGTGAAAAAGATCTTCGAGGTGCTGGGGCCGGAGAATGCAACGAAAGTGGTCGGCGGCAACGCAGCGCGCCTCTGGAACATCTGAAACCAGACTCGTAGCCCGCATCGCGCTTCGGCGATGCGGGTCGGGTTGAGCGCAGGGCGTGCCACGGTCCCGCATCGCCCAAGTGCAATGCGGGACTAGGATTTCGCCCAGTTGACCACCACCGTGCTTTCGCCAAAGTCCTTGTCTCGGTTTTTCAGCGCCGCACGCAGCCCGTCGCCCGCCATGTCTTCCCGAAACTGGCTACGCCGAGGTCCACGTGAAGTATGCGCGCGGGCGTCGAGCTCCACCGCCAAGCGCTGCAACGTGCCGGCGCCGGCCAGCTCCATTGCCAAATTCACCACACGCTTTTGGGCCGACAGCAGATCGGCATCCACCAGAGCTACACGCCGCGCCAAGGCCTCGGCGGCGTCGTCCAGCTCCACGCGCGGATAGCTGTCGAGGACCAAACCGATGCGCGCAGCATCCCGCCCCAACAGAATATCCCCGGTAAACAACATCCGTTTCGCCCATTGCGGCCCGCAATGATACATCCAGTAATTGCTTGGCGGCGTGCCGTTCGCGCGCACCGCAGGAAACCCGATCCGGCAATCATCCGCCGCCAGCACAATGTCACAGGCCAGCGCCAGATCTGTGCCGCCCGCCAGGCAGTTGCCATGTATCCGGGCGATCACCGGCTTGTGCAGCGATGTGAAGATCGCAAGCTGGCGCTGCGTCTGTTCCATCGACCAGCAATCGTCATCGATCGTCGTGTTCGCGCTGCGATACTGCGCCGCATCGTCTTCCGCCTCGCCTCCGGCACCGTAAGCCCCCGACAAATCATAGCCGGCACAGAAGGATTTGCCTGCGCCCATCAGCAGCACCACGTTCACATCCGTGCGCGCATCGGCCTCCAGCAGAGCATCATGCAGCTCGCCGATGAGCTCGGCGGAGAGGGCGTTGTGCCGGTCCGGACGGTTCAGCGTGATGCGCGCCACTTTGTGCTCGATGTCGAACAGGATCGTTTTGGTGGTTTTCAGGAAGCGCATGGTGGAGGATCCTAGGAAGGAAGGACTTCTTTTTTGAAAAAAGAAGCAAAAAACTTTTGTCTGGGCTGTCGCGGGCTTAGCGGATGGCTGACGTTTTGAGGAGGCGGCGTTGCTGGGCATCACCCGCGTGATCGGGTCTGGCGACGCGACGCGCGCGGTGTAGCGTCGTACCATTCCAACATGGAGACGTGCGATGGCACGCGAGCCTGAGGCGCCGCTGAGCATCTTCTCGCTCGCCGGGCGCAGCGCCATCGTCACCGGCGCCGGCCGCGGCATCGGCCGCGCCATCGCGCTGCTGTTCGCGCACGCCGGCGCCCACGTGCTGGTGGCGGATCTGGATGCCTCGAACGCGCAGTCCGTCGCGACCGAGATCGCCAAAGCCGGCGGTGCCGCCGAATCCTTCGCGGCCAACGTGTCGCAGGAGGCAGACGTGGCCGCCATGATCCAAGCCGGGGCGGCGCTGACCGGCCAGCTGGACATCATCGTCAACAACGCCGGCATCTTCCCAAAATACGATTTTACCGAACTGACTGTCCAGGCCTGGGAAGATATCCAGGCGATCAATCTACGCGGCGTCTTGCCCCGCGGCGGACTACATCACAGGCCAGTCGCTGGCCGTCGACGGAGTGTTCGCGGTGAGCTGGTGTAAGGAAGAAAGCAGTCCTTTTTTGAAAAAAAGGACCAAAAAACTTTTATCAGTTTGACGGCGAAGACCGGACAAAAGTTTTTTGCTTCTTTTTTCCAAAAAAGAAGGCCTTGCTTACTTCCCTCGAAAAACCGCCCTCCGCCTCTCCCCAAACGCGCGCCGTTTCTCCGCGCTATCCTCCGTCGCCTGGCTGATCGCAATCCCCCGATTTTCCATCTCGATCGCCGCCTCCAAGCTGCCCGCGCCGGCATTTAACCAAAGCGACTGCTTGGTCAGCGCAATGCCGATCGGGCTGTTCACCAGGATCGCCTCGGCCAGCGCCAGCGCCTCGTCCATCAGCGCCGTGTCGTCCACCACGCGCAGGATCATCCCGATGGCGCCCGCTTCCTCGGCCATCACAGCGCGCCCGGTGAACAGCAATTCCGCGGCGCGCTGCGTGCCCACCGCGCGCGGCAGGGTATAGCTCAGCCCCAGCTCATGCCCGGTGCCGGCATTGTGGAACGCGTTGACGAATTTGGCCGATCGCGCGGCCACACACAAATCGGCCGCCAACGCCATCGCATAGCCCGCACCGGCCGCCACGCCGTTCACCGCCGCAATCACCGGCTGCGGCAGCGCGCGCATCAGCACGGGGATATGGCCCAGCTTGGCCATGATCGCCCGCCCGCGCTGCTGCGTGCCCAACCCCTCAGCCACCCAGCCTGGCGTGCCAGCCGCTCGCACATCATGCCCCGCGCAAAAAGCACGGCCGGCCCCGGTCAGCACCACCACACGCACCGCCGGATCGAAGCGGATAGCTTCAAGCGTGCGGATCAGCCCCTCATACATGTCGAAGGTGAACGAATTGAGCGCGTCAGGCCGGTTGAGCGTGATGCGCGCAACACTCTCCACCGGCGTATCCACCACAATATGCTGCGCCGCAGCGTCCGTCATTCCGCATGGCCCAGGCCGGAGGTGAGCGGGCGCTGATACGAAACATCACCGCCATCGCGCGTGCTCGGCCCTGTCGAACGCAACGCGGCCAGGAACGCGGCCGGCACTTCGGTACCCGTGAACGCGCCCACCAATTCATTCACGCACACACGATGCGCAATGGCCCATTGGCCGCCGCGCTTCTCGAACCGGTCCACGTAGCGGCCAAACGCGATGGTCGGCGGCCCCTCCCGGTTCTCGCCCCAGAACAGATAATAGGTCTCGCCGTGCGCCACCTCGCCATCCAGCTCCACGCTGTGGTTGGTGATGATGTGCTGATACCGCGTCTGATACGCGGCATGATACCCGATCGCCCAATCCACGAAGTCGGCGGCGCCCAGATTGGCCACCCCGTGCTCGTCGATCGCGTCCGGGTGATAGGCCGACAGCATCAGCGCCCGGTCGGCCCTGTCCACGCCGCGGGTATAGCGGTGCAGGCAATCCAGGATCGCCTGGCGATCGGCCGCTTGGCGGAGGAAGGCCAGCAGCTCCGGCGTCAATACTGCATCGGCGCTCATTCTCAGCAGGCCGACAACAGGCCGCGTTCCTCGGCGGTGCGCGTGTTCGGATCCAGCCCCGCCTCGCGCAGCGCCTCGATCGTCGCGGTCAAGGCCGAGGACACGCGCGGAAACCCGACATAAGGCAGCGCCTGTATCAGCACCTCCTCGATTTCGCGAATCGTCAGCCCATGCGTGATCCCAATCTTGATGTGATTCTTCAGCTCCAGCGTCTGCCCCTGTGCGATCAGGGCCGCGATGACCACCAGGCTGCGGTCGCGCTTGGTGAGCCCATCGCGCCCCCACACATCGGCGAACGCATAGTCCAGCGCCAACCGCGCAATCCCGGCACCGAAGCCGTCGGACGCCGCCGCCTGCCCCATCGCCTCGCCGAACGCTACACCCATCATGCCGCCGGCGACCGCCATTCCGGCCTTGGATTTCTCGTCCAGCGTCACCGCGCCACCTCCGTTTCCCCACATCTCGCCATACCCCGACCGCCGGCGGAAACCGAAACCCGCCTCCCGCACCGAAGTGTTCGCATATTGGATATCGTGAACGGGCCTGTGGCACCACGCCGCACACCCTGGCACAGCACGAGTCCCACCGGTTCGGAGCCACCATGACCAACCGCCCAGTGCCGGATGCCGCCACCCAGTTGGGCATCTACCGGCGCATGACGCTGATCAAGCAGAACGACGAACGCTCGCGCCGCGTGATCCGCACCGGCAAGCTGGTGATGCCATACTACTCGCCACGCGGGCAGGAAGTGATCCCCAGCGCCCTCTCGGCCAGCCTGACCGCAAGCGACTACATCTGCACCATCTATCGCGGCACGCACGACATGCTGGCAAAGGGCGTGCCTCTTCGCGACCTGTGGGCCGAGCTGGCCGGCCGCGTGACAGGCACCTGCAAGGGCAAGGGCGGCCCAATGCACATCACGCATCCGGAGTCCGGCGTGATGGTCACCACGGGCATCGTCGGCAGTTCCATGCCGATCGCCAACGGCCTCGCCTGGGCCTCGCAATTGCGGCGGGACAAGCGCGTGACGGTCGCCTATTTCGGCGATGGCGCCACCAACATCGGCGCGTTTCATGAATCGCTGAACCTGGCCAGCGTGTGGAAGCTGCCGGTGATCTTCGTCTGCCAGAACAACCTGTTCTCCGAGCACACGACATTCGAAAAATGCACGGCCGTGGCGCGTATCGCGGACAGGGCGGCCGCCTATGCGATGCCCGGCGAGCGGGTGGACGGCAACGACGTGTTCGACATGTATGCGGCGGGTGCCGAGGCGGTGCAGCGCGCGCGCGAAGGCGGCGGCCCCACCCTGATCGAGGCGATGACCTTCCGCTTCCACGGCCATGTGTTCGGCGACGCGGATGGCTATATCGACAAGGCCCAAAAAGCCGCGGCCATCGCGGCCGACCCGGTGCCGCGTTTCCGCGCCCGCCTGATCGAAACCGGTGTTGCGACCGAGGCGCAGCTTTCGGAGATGGAAGCCACAATCGAGGCTGATCTGGACGACGCCATCGCCTACGCGCTCGGCAGCGCGTTTCCCGACCTGGCGGAATTGTCGCGCGACGTATTCGCGCCGGAGCTGGCGGCATGAGCAAGATCAATATCCTCACCGCCATCAACCGCGCCCTTGCCGACGCGATGGAAGATGACGACCAGGTGCTGGTTCTGGGCGAGGATGTGGGCGACGCGGAGGAAGGCGGCGTGGTCGGCGTCACCCGCGGCCTGTCCACACGATTCGGGGACGAGCGTGTGCGCACGACACCCATTTCCGAACAGGCGATCATCGGGGCCGCCATCGGCGCCTCGCTCGTCGGCTTCCGGCCGGTCGCCGAAATCATGCTGATGAATTTCACCACGGTGGCCATGGACATGATCGTGAACCATGCGGCCAAGCTGCGCTTCATGTCCGGCGGCCAGACGCATGTGCCCATCGTGATCCGCACGATGACAGGCACGGGATTCTCCAGCGGCGGCCAGCATTGCGATTACCTGGAGGCGTGGTTCGCCCACACCGCTGGCCTGCGCGTGGTGACTCCCTCCAGCCCCGCGGATGCCTACGGCCTCATGCGAAGCTGCATCGAGGACGACGATCCTTGCCTGTTCATCGAGAACCTTCCCACCTACTGGCTGGAAGGCCCCGAAGCGGAGCGCAACCACCGGGTAAAGATCGGCAGCGCCAGCGTTCTAGCAGAGGGCAGCGATGTGACCATCGTGGCCTATGCGCGCATGGTGCAGGAAGCACAGCCGGCCGTCGCCAAACTCGCGCAGGACGGCATTTCGGCCGAGCTGCTCGACCTGCGCAGCATAGCACCATGGGATCGTGCCACCGTGCTCGCGTCGGCCGCGAAAACACGGCGTGTGCTGATCGTGCATGAGGCTGTGACACCTTTCGGCGTCGGCGCGGAAATAAGCTCGGTCATCCACGAGGAATTGTTCGGCGACTTGCATGCGCCGGTGAAGCGGCTGGGCGGCGCATTCTGCCCCGTGCCGTTCTCACGCCCGCTGGAGGTGGGTTTCGCGCCGCAGGCGTCCGACATCGAGGCGGCGGTGCGCGCCTTGCTCGACCATAAACGTCAACACTGAAGAGGCTGGAATGGCGACTGAAATCCTGCTGCCGAAAATTGGTTTCTCGATGAACGAGGGCGTGCTCGCCGAATGGCTGGTGCCCGATGGCGGCCAGGCCGTGGAGGGCGAACCGCTCTACACCCTGGAAAGCGACAAATCTACTCAGGAGGTGGAAAGCCCAGCCACCGGCAAGCTGCGCATCGCAGCCCCGGTAGGAGAAACCTATCAGGTCGGTGCCGTTCTCGGCAGCATCGAATAGATGCGCGCTGCATGACCCCGCTTTTGGACGGACTCGCACCTTGGCCGGAGGTCGATTTCACCGAGTTCGGCCCGGTGGAAACACGTAAGCTCACCAAGATACAGAAGCTCGTAGGTGCGTTTCTCGGCCGCAACTGGGTGGCCATTCCGCATGTGACGCACCACGACGATGCCGACATCACGGATCTGGAGCAGCGCCGCCGCGCACATAATGACTCCGGCGGCACGAAGCTGACGCTTGTGCCGTATCTGGTGCAGGCCTTGGCGCAAGGTTTGCGGGCATTTCCGCAGTTCAATGCGTCGCTGGTGCCGGCAACGGGTTCGTTGGCGATGAAGGGCTATTGCAACGTGGGCGTGGCCGTCGATACGCCCGGCGGCTTGCTAGTGCCCGTGCTGCGCGATTGCGACACGCGTTCGCTGGAGGACATCGCAGACGAGCTCGCGATTGTCTCGGCCAAGGCCCGCACGAAGGGATTGTCGATGGCGGAAATGTCCGGCGGCTGCATCACGCTGACATCGCTGGGCCATATCGGCGGCACCGGATTCACGCCGATCGTGAATGCACCGGAGGTGGCGATACTGGGTGTGACGCGCGCGCGCGTCGTGGCGACGCCCGGCCCGGATGGCGGCACCGTCTGGCGCCAGATGCTCCCTTTGTCCCTCAGCTACGACCACCGAGTCATCAACGGCGCCGACGCGGCCCGCTTTTGCCGCTTCCTTGCCGATCGGCTTTTTCTTGATTGCGCGGTTTAGGAAGCAAGCAGTCCTTTTTTGAAAAAAAAGGACCAAAAAACTTTTGTCCCTTTGCTGCTGCAACCTGATCATAGCGTGACCGACGGTCGCGTTGCTGCAAATGAAAAAGAAGGCCTTGCCTTCACCTCCTCCTTTCTCAAGGTGTCCAAATGACCCCCGCCAACGACGCCGTTCAAAAAACCCTAGACCGCCTCGTTCAAGAAGGCCACGAAATCGGCGTGCAAGTCGCCGCCTGGCAAGGCGAGACGCAGATCGTCGATGCATGGGCAGGTGTCACTGAAAAGGACGGCGCCACGAAAGTGGATGGGGACACGCTGTTCAACGTGTTTTCGGTATCCAAGGCAGTGACGGCGGTGGCCGTGCACATGCAGGTCGAACGCGGCCTGATCGAATACGACGCGCCCCTGGCCAGCTACTGGCCTGAATTCACGGCCGAGGGCAAAGGCGATGTCACAGTACGGCACGTGCTGAGCCACGTCTCGGGCGTGCTGCGCATGCCGCCTGATGTGACGCCCGAACTGATGTCGGATTGGGACTGGATGACGCGGCGCATTGCGGAAATGCCGGCCGCCTATTCCGCCGGCAGCCGGTCGAGCTACCAGTCCATGACCTTCGGCTGGCTGCTCGGCGAAACCGTCCGCCGGACCGACCCCAAAGGCCGCCCCTTTGGGAAATTCATCGAGGAAGAAATCGCCCAACCGATCGGAGCCACCGACCTATGGATGGGTATTCCCGATCACGTGGAATCCCGCATCGCGAAACTCGATGAAGCCGCCGTCTACGTCGTACCGGACGGCAACATCACGCGCGAAGCGACTCCGCTCCAGGTCGATCTGATGCCGGATCCGTTTGAACGCCCTAATGTCCGCCGCGCCTGCATTCCGGCCGTCGGCGGCATCTTCAACGCGCGCAGCGAGGCCCGCTTCTGGGCCATGCTCGCCAATGGCGGCACATTGGGCGGCACCCGCCTGCTCTCCGCCGAGCGCGTCGCCAGCTTCAATACGCCCCGCCCGCATTTCGCCGATCCCGATCCCGTATTTTTCGGCATGGTCGTCCCTATCGCCTGGTCCGGTTTCTGGCTCGGCGGTGCTGCTGCACCCCCTGTCTGCTCCCCCCGCAACATGCGCGCGTTATGCCATCCCGGCATGGGCGGCACCATCGGCTGGGCAGACCCGGACAGCAGACTTGCCGTGGCCTTCTGCCACAACCGCATGTTCGATACGTTGGAGATCGCGCAGGACAGCCGCACGATCATTGGCGATGCCTTACGGAGTGCTCTACAAGACCATTGATCGTCCCGTCGTCATTGCGAGCCCTTGCGAAGCAATCCAGGCCTCGCCGTGACGATTGCGCGTCAACGCGTCAGACCTTTTGTCGCATCTTCCCAAGCACAACCTCGAACTCCTCATAAACACTCTGCGGCAGATGATAAACGCTCCGATCCTCCACCGCGCCCCAATGCGCCGCCAAATCCTCCACCGAAGGTACCCCGCCCACAGGCGCCAGCCACCCATCCGCCACCCCGATGAACACGCGCGCATAACGCCCGCCCAACTGGGAATAAAGATTGTGCGTGGACACGCAACGCTCGCTTGCCAGATACATCACCAGCGGCGTGTTATACGCCGGCGCCAGCGTCTCATTGAATTCTGCAAACGGAATACGCTGCACGGCGGCCGCAAAACTCGGCACTTCCATGAATCCCGTGCTCATCACCTCGTTCATCCGCGTATGCGCTGTCGGCATCAAGAAGTTCGACAATATCCCATGCCGCGCCCCCTCCAACGCCACGATATGTGACAGCCCCATCAATCCTCCTTTGGCTGCCGCATAGTTCGCCTGCCACGCATGCCCATACAGGGCAGACGCGGATCCAGTGAAGATGAACCGCCCATATGCATTGGCCTTCATCGCCCGATACGCCGGCTGGCTGACGTAGAACGCCCCCTTCAAATGCACCTCCAGCACCGAATCGATCTCGTCATCGGTCATGTCCTCGAACCGGTTGTTGCGCAGAAACCCCGCATTATTGATGACGATATCCAGCCGTCCGAAATGATCCAGCGCCGCCTGCACGATCGCCGCGCCACCAGCGCGGCTCGCCACGGACTCATAGCTGGCAACCGCCACACCGCCAGCCTGCGTGATCTCGTCGACCACACCCTGCGCCGCCGTGCGGGACTCCCCAGTGCCGGTCGCCGTTCCCCCCAAATCATTCACCACCACCTTGGCACCGCGCCTGGCCAACTCCCGCGCGTAGTCCCGCCCCAGCCCGCCGCCGGCGCCGGTCACCAGCGCCACACGCCCATCAAAACGAATCGGCTCGGCCATCATCAGCCTCCTATCTCGAACAAAGCGGCCGCACCCATGCCACCGCCGATGCACATCGTCACCACAACACGCCGAACGCGCCGCCGCGCGCCCTCGATCAGCGCATGCCCCACCAGCCGCGATCCGGACATGCCGAAGGGATGCCCAATGGAAATGGCACCGCCATTCACATTCAGCCTTGCTGGATCAATCCCAAGCCGGTCGCGGCAATAGATCACCTGCACGGCAAATGCCTCGTTCAGCTCCCACAGATCGATATCGTCCACACCCAGACCAAACCGCGCAAGCAATCGTGGCACTGCGAAAACCGGCCCGATGCCCATTTCCTCAGGATCCAGACCCACCACCTCGAAACCGCGATACAACCCCATCACCGGCAGCCCGCGCCGCGCCGCCTCGTCGGCCCGCATCACCACGCACACCGACGCACCGTCCGACAACTGGCTCGCATTGCCCGCCGTCACCGTGCCATCGGCCGCCACCGGCTTCAATTTCGCCAGCGCCTCCAACGTGGTGCCGGGCCGATTGCCCTCGTCGCGTGACAGCATCACCGTCTCGCGTCCGATCACCGCACCGGATTTGTCGAATACATTCCGCTCGGCCGTCAGGGGAACAATCTCGTCATCGAACAGCCGCGCATTTTGTGCTGCCGCCGTCCGGCGCTGGCTTTCCACCGCATAGATATCCTGCGCCTCACGGCCGATCCCATAGCGCCTGGCGACATGATCCGCGGTCCTGATCATCGGCCAATACAACCCCGCCACATGCTCGGCCAGCCAGCCGTCCAGCGCACGAAACCGGTTCACATGCGGGTCCAGCAGCGAGACGGACTCCAACCCCCCAGCCACGATCGCGCGCCCCTCGCCCGCGCGTATCCTTTGCGCCGCCAGCACGATCGTTTGCAGGCCGGACGCGCATTTACGGTCCAAAGTTGTGCCAGGCACCGTATCCGGCAGCCCGCCTCGCAATGCCGCCTGCCGCGCGATATTACTTCCCGTGGCCCCCTCCGGCCGCGCGGTGCCCAGCATCACGTCCTCGATTTCGGCCGGATCGAGCCCTGCGCGCGCCACCGCGGCGCGGATCACATGGCCGCCCATCTCCGCGCCATGCAGGTCGTTCAGCGACCCGCGCGGCGCGCGCCCGATCGGCGTGCGCGCGGTGGCCACAATGGCGGCTTCGATCATGCGCAATCCAGCCGAGCAGTCATGCAAAATTGATGCTGCAAACACGCCGGCGCGCACAAGCCAGCCAGGCCGGCATCGCCGATGCGATAGCGGCGGGCGCGGCGCTTGCCTGCCAGGCCCCCGCTTCGCATTGCTGCACGCCACCCCTTCGGAGCCGAGATGACCGAGCCGCACCCACTGGCCGAATACACCGCCCATCTCCGGCGCGGCCAATTCATGATCCAGCGCAGCGCGTCCACCGGCGAACATGTTTTCTACCCGCGAATCGCCGCCCCCGGCACGGGTGAGGCCGATCTGGAATGGGTGCCCGCCAGTGGCCTCGGCACAGTCTACTCCACCACCACCGTCCGGCAGAAACCGCCTGCACCATCCTACAACGTTGCCCTGATCGACCTCGCCGAAGGCTGCCGCATGATGAGCCGCGTGGAAGGCGTGCCACCGGAAGACATCCGCATCGGCATGGCCGTCCGCGCACGCATCACCGACCAGGACGGGGAACCCCTCATCGTGTTCCACCCGGCATGACCGGCTTTCCCACCGGGCGCACTGCCATCGTGGGTGCGGCCACGTTCGGCATAGGGCGCTGCCCCGGCCTTGAACCGATCGACATGGCCGCGCGCGCCAGCCTGCTGGCGCTGCAAGATGCCGGCCTGCGCCTGTCGGATGTGGACGCGCTTTACACCTCCGCCCCGCACGAAGCGCTGGGCGGCCTGCAGCTCGCCGAATATCTTGGCCTGCAGCCGAAAATCACCGACTGCAATCGCACAGGCGGCTCGGCTTTCGAAATCTACGTGGCCCAGGCAGCGCTCTATCTCGATGCCGGCCTGTGCGACGTGGCCCTGATCGCCTACGGCAACAACCCGTCGAGCAGCACCGCCAAACATGCCGGCATGACGCGCCCCTCGCCCTACGAGGCGCCGTATAAACCGCTCGCCCCGCTCTCCTCCTACGCGCTCGCCACCGCACGCCACATGCACCAATACGGCACCACGCGCCGCCAACTCGCCGAAGTGGCCGTCGCCGCCCGCGCCTGGGCCGCACTCAACCCGGAAGCCGCGATGCGCGATCCGCTCAGCATCGACGACGTGCTCGCTGCCCGCATGGTGTCCGATCCGCTGAGTGTGCGCGATTGCTGCCTGTTCAACGATGGTGCCGCTGCCGCCGTCATGACACGCGCCGACCGCGCGCGCGATTTGCGCAAACCGCCAGTGCACGTGCTGGGCGCAGCCGCCGCTGCCACGCATCGCGAAATATCCTCCATGCCCGACCTCACGCGCACAGGCGCTGCGCAGTCCGGCGCCGCCGCTTTCGCACAAGCCGGCGTCACCCCGGCCGACATCGATCTCGCCATGCTGTACGACGCCTTCACCATCACCCCGATCCTATTCCTGGAAGATCTCGGTTTCTGCGCAAAGGGCGAAGGCGGCGCGTTCGTGCAGGATGGCGCCATCGCCCCCGGCGGCCGCCTCGCCGTCAACACCAATGGCGGTGGCCTTTCCTGCGTGCACCCCGGCATGTACGGATTGTTCCTGCTGGTGGAAGCGGTGCGTCAGTTGCGCGGTGAGGCAGGCGCGCGTCAGCGGCCGGGCGTCGAGTTGGCGGTGGCGCATGGGAATGGGGGCGTGTTGTCCAGCCAGGCGACGTTGGTTTTGGGAAGGTAAGGAAGCACTTCTTTTTTGAAAAAAAGAAGCAAAAAACTTTTGTCTGGCTGTCGCGTCCTAGACCGATTGCTTACATGCCCATTCGCCGCGTGTGGTATTCCAAATCCCCATAACTTTTCTCCAGCACCAAAAGACGCCGGAAATGGAGCCCGATCGCATATTCATCGGTCAGCCCATACCCGCCATGCAGCTGAATGCCGGTGCGCGAGACAAGCTGCATCGCCTCGCCACATACGATCTTGGCCGCCGAAACTGCACGCGCTCGTTCGCTAGGCGCCGTACCCAGCGCGGCCAGCGCCTGATACAGGATCGAGCGCGACTGATGCACAGCCACAAGCATATCGGCCGCCATATGCTGCAATGCCTGGAATTTTCCGATCGGCTGCCCGAATTGCTGCCGCTGCTTCATGTAATCCGTGCAGATGTCGAGTGACGCTTCCATCGACCCCACCGCCTGCGCCAGCAAAGCCACCGTCGCGCGATCGATCCCCTCCTCCAGCAACGCAATCGCCTCTGCGCCCTCTGCGATCAGCCCATCTTCGGGCACAACCACATCATCGAAAGTCACGTCCGCCGCGTGCGATCCATCGACGAGGCTATAGCCATCCATCGCCAATCCAGCCGCATCACGATCCACCACGAACAACCCTAAGGTTCCGCTTTCTCCCAACGTGGCACTGACAAGCAGCCGACCAGCGGAGGGCGCATCCAACGCCAGCGTCTTCGCACCGTTCAGAGTATACCCACCGTTGAACACGCGTGCCCTGGTCCGCCGCGTTGTGCCCACCTCATACCGGTCGCCAAGCTCAGCATGTGCCAGCGTCACCCGAAGCTCGCCCGCGGCGATGGCCCCCAACATGGCCTCGCGCGCTTCGCCCACCGCACCATGCCCGATCACATGCACCGCCAGGATCGCAGTGCTGACATAGGGCTCCACCGCCAGGCCGCCGCCCAACGCCGTCATCAAAACGGCGGCATCTTCCATCGTGCCGCCCAGCCCCCCATCCTCTTCCGAAACCATCAGCGCCAGCCAGCCGAGTTCGGCAAATTGCGCCCACGCGCCCGTATCCAGCCCATTGGCAAACGCGCGGCGGCGTCGCCAATGCTCCACCGTGCCATGCGCCGCCATCACCCGCGCGGCACTCTCCAGCAGCATGCGCTGCGTGTCCGAAGGATCGAAATTCATCAACCGACTAGAATCCGAAAACTGTCTTGGAAAGAATGTTCTTCTGCACCTGCTTGGTGCCGCCATAAATCGTCGCCGCACGGATCATCAGCGCGGTACCAGTGCGCCCAGGCACGTAATCCGGCCAGGCATCGTTGGCCGCCCGCGCCTGAACACCCGGTTCGTAATACCGCATGGACCGCGCGCCCAGCAGATCGACATGAAATTCGGTGATCGCCTGCTGCAATTCCGATCCGCGTATCTTCAGCACCGATGCTGCAGCGGACGCCGGAAAACGCCCCTCCTCGCCCGCCAGCACACGCAGCACAGACCATTCCAGCGCACGCATGTTCGCCTCCAGCCACGCGAGCCGCGCGCGAAAAGCCGGCACCTGATCCAGCGCCACCCCGTCCAGCGTCTCCGCCGCCGCAATGCGCCGCGCCCGCGCCAACTCCCGCTTGCTCCAGAAAATGAAAGAGCTCGTGGTTCGCTCATGCTCCAGCAGAAACTTGGAATACGTCCAGCCCTGCCCCGCCTCACCCACCAGGTTCTCGACAGGCACCTCCACATTATCGAGGAATACCTCGCACAAATGCGCCTCGCCGTTGATCTGCGGGATCTGCCGTATGGTGATGCCGGGCGATTTAAGATCGATCAGCAAAAACGACATCCCACGCTGCGGCTTCACGCTCATGTCCGTGCGCAGAATCAAGATCGCCCAATCGGACTCATAGGCACCGCTCGTCCATATCTTTTGCCCATTGACGATATAACGCCCATCAACCAGCTCCGCCCGCGTCCGCAGGCTCGCCAAATCCGAGCCGGCGCCAGGTTCGGAAAACCCCTGTGCCCACAGCTGCTCGCCGCGCCGCATCGGCCCCAGAAAACGCTCCTGCTGCGCCGGTGACCCGAATGTGTAGAGTACCGGCCCCACCATATGCGTGCTGGTCCAATGAAATTCGGGCGCATCCGCCTGGTGCATCTCGTCTTCGAAGATGAAACGGCGAAGAGCGGACCAGCCAGTGCCGCCAAACTCCACCGGCCAATGAGGCACCGACCAGCCAAGCTTATCGAGCACGGCGAACCACTCCCGCTGATCGGGCAGATGCGCCGCCATTGTGGTTATGCCGCGCTGCCGGCCGCGCACCCCCTCCGGTATGGCAGCGGTTAGGGCACGCCGTACTTGCAGGCGGAATGCTTCGTCTTCATGGGTGAAGCTGAAGTTCATGGGGTGCCTGTCCTGAGGGCCGGAGGTGACCAAATTTACCTACGGAAAACGCGGATCGAAACGCCTCGCTTCCGAACATGTTTGCACGTGGCGTTTAAATCATTGCATAGAATTCCATGGTGTTGCCGCAAACCGCTGGCGGTCAAGCATCGGATAAGTGATGAAGGCTGCGCAGCCGAAACCGGTCTGCCCACAGGAATGACCCGATGGATGAAGCGGTTCAAGGCCCCGTTCTGGTTCTAGGCGCCACTGGCCTGCAGGGCGGGTGCGCGGCCCGCGCGTTGCTTGCGCGTGGCCGTGCCGTGCGTGCCCTCGTGCGCAACGCCGAAGTACCGGCGGCCTTGGCTTTGCGACAAGCGGGCGCAGAGCTTGTGGTTGGCACCTTTAATGAGCCACCCAGCCTGCTGGACGCCTGCCAAGGGGCGCAAGGACTTTTCTCCATGCAAAACGCACCCTTTACAGACCCGAACTCCGAACGACGGGAAGCGTCCAATGTGGTGGCGGCCGCACGAGCCGCAGGTGTTCGGCATGTGGTCCACACCTCCGTCTCGGGTGCTGGTGCGTTCCATCGCGGCATGAGAGGTTTTGAGGAGGGTCGGTGGTCGAGGAATTACTGGGACAGCAAGGCGTTTGCGGAAGATGCCGTACGCCAAGCCGGGTTCCAGCACGTGACCATCCTGCGGCCGGCGTTCATGATGGAGAATTTCCTCCGTCCCAAATCAGACTTCATGTTTCCCGATCTGGCGAACCACCAGATCGTGACGGCCATCTGGCCTCAGACGAGGCTAGTGCTGGTCAGCGGCGGAGATGTGGGCCTGGCGGCCGCCGCTGCGTTCAGTGATCCCGCGCGTTTCGATGGAGCGACAATTGAATTGGCTGGCGATGACTGCACGATGGATGAAATGGCGCGCACGCTCTCCGCGGTGAGCGGCCAGACAATCATTGCGCAGTCGCTACCCGCCGATCAGGTGATCGCGCGGGGGCAATTTCCCGGCTGGGTGAATACCCAGGAATGGTTCAATGAGGTCGGATATCCGGCCAAGCGAGAAGATACCAGCAGGTTCGGTTTGCACACAGTGGATTTCGCAACCTGGTCCAGAGACAACGCTGCTACTCTTTGACGGCCCGCGACGACAGCGCGGACAGGAGCTTTTTGTTTTTTGTCAAAAAAGAAGAATTTCTTGCTGGCTGATTAACCTCCCACAAGCCGAACGCAATTACCAAGATGCCACAACACGTCGCCGGCCAGTGCTAGCGCACATAGTATCGCCAAGCCCTCATGAACATGATGCCGAAATTCCGGGCGTGCAAATCTTTGCACGTGTCGTCTCCTCGTCAAGAAAAATCGCCTTCAAGAGCGTGTCGTCTTCGTGGCTTCCCGCGTGGGTGCGGATCACCCGCCGTGTTGATCCGGCGACGAAGATTTTGTCGCGGATCGGCGAGCGTGGACATGCGCAGGGACCATCCGATCAAGCTGCGCGGCGATATCAGGCATCGTTGCCTCCAACCTCCCCCAAATCTGACCTTTTAACCTAGCAGCAAACGAAAGGGGGCCTTCATTGGCAGCCAAACATCGGCAATGCGATGGAGGCGTGCTAAAATTTCATGCTTTAAAGAAAGGTTTTCTGCTGCATGCGGGGTTGGCCATGCCCGGCAGAGGGGTGTGCCGCGTTGGCTTTCTACTGGGAAAAGGAAGTAGTCGTTTTTGAAAAAATGACCAAAAACATTTCATTTTGCACAAGACAGCGGAACTAAGTTCTTTGCTTCTCTTTCAATAAATAAGTCCTCCCTTACTGATTCCTCCCCCGCAAGATCAACTCCGCCGCTCGCCACCCCACCGCCGTGATCGGCCCGTTCGTATTGCAGGAAACCATAGTCGGCATCATCGACCCGTCCACCACGCGCAACCCTTCCGTGCCGATCACACGCAAATCGCTATCCAGCACCGTGCCCATCCGGCAAGTGCCGCAGGCGTGGTAGCCCGCCTGACCCTGTGTGCGAAAAGCCGTGATGATGTCGGCATCGCTTTCCAGCGCAGGCCCCGGTAGGGTCTCCTCACCCACCAGCCCTGCGAGCGCGGGCTGTCGCATCCATGTTCGTATGTAGCGGAACATGCGCAGGGTGGTGGCCTGGTCGTAGGTGTCCGACAGATAGTTCGGCAGGATCGCCGGCGGCACAGCAGGGTTGGCGGAAACGATGGAGACGCTGCCTTCGCTGCGGGAGCGCAGAGGGTAACCGAACAGGTGGATTGCGTGGTCGGCACCCGTGGTGACCTCACCGCTGGCATTCATGCTGAGCGAATAGGGCGCCATCAGGATTTCCACATCTGGTAGCGGGTCGTCCGGATCGGTGCGCGCGAAGGCGGCCACATCATAGGATCCGCCGGCAAGCGGACCTGTGCGCGTCAGCAGGTAACGCAATGCGTTCAGATAGAGCATCGGCGAACGGAAATTGGTGTTCTGGCTGAGTGGCTGCAGCAATGCGTATTGCATCATCAGCAGCCGATGCTCCAGCAGATGCCGGCCTACATCCGGGCTGTCGTGCACCACCTCCACACCAAGCGCCCGCAGATGCGGTGCATCGCCAACGCCGGATCGCTGCAACAACACAGGGGATGCGAGCGCGCCAGCGGACAGGATTACCTCGCCATTGGTGCGGAAATCCTGCGCGGCGCCGTCGATCTGCGCGCACACACCGGCCGCGCGCCGACTCTCGAACAACACCTGCTCAACGGTCACGCCGGTGCGCACAACCAGGTTGCTACGTCCGCGCGCGTGCCTGAGGAAAGCGCGCGCCGCACTTTGCCGGCGGCCGCCGGCGATTGTGTGCGTGGCGTAAGCCACACCTTCGCGGTCCGTCTGTGTCACCTCGGCGCGGCGGGGCAAGCCCATCTGCGCGCCCGCAGCGATGATCGCTTCGGTGAGTCTCGTGTGACATGAGGCACTTGTGATGCGAAGCGGGCCGCCGCGCCCCAGAGCGGGATTGGCGCCGGGTGTGCCGCTCAGTGCATGGTCCTCCAACTCGGAGAAAACGCGGCCCATCTGGCTCCAGCCCCAGCCTGTGCAGCCGCCGTCCTCCCAGGCATCGTAATCCTGCGGCTGGCCGCGAAAATACATCATGCCGTTGATGGAGCTGGAGCCGCCGAGCAGCTTGCCGCGTATCCAGGTTTCGGCAGGGATCCCGTTATGCGGCGTTGTCTGGATGTAGTGGATCTGCGCCGGATCGGTGTACAGTTTGGCCATGCCGCGCGGCATGTGGACATAGGGGCTGCTATCCGTCGGCCCGGCTTCGAGCAGCAACACGCGGATTGCAGGATTGGCGGACAATTTCTCCGCCAGCACGCAACCCGCGGAGCCAGCGCCGACGATGATGAAGTCGGCATCCTGCATGGTTCGCTCCGTGAAAAAAGGATTTTGCTGCATTGCCAGAGCACATTGCGTCCTATGGCATTGGTACTTCCCGCAGCATCGAGGCCGCCGTCTCCGTCTCTCCGCTTACATCGAACGGCAGCAGCGCTGTCTTGCCGGCGGCGTGGTGGGCAGCGATGTAGCCGAATACGAAAGACGCGGAGATGGAAGCGCCGGCGCCCGGATAGGAGCGGCCCATCACAGAGGCCGTGCAGTTTCCGGTCGCATATAGGCCTTGGATGGCACTCCCATCTTTGCGCAACACCCGCGCATGTTCGTCGGTGACGACACCGCCCGCTGTGCCGACGTCGCCGGGATACATCGCCACCGCGTAGAACGGGCCGGTGGAGACGGGGCCTAGATTGGGGTTCGGCTTGACCGACGGGTCGCCATGCGCGCGATCGAAGGCGCGTCCGCCGCGGTTGAAATCTGCATCGATACCGGTTGCGCAGTAGCCGTTGAAAGCCGAAACGGTTGCCGCCAGGCCGGCAGCATCGATGCCGCAGAGCGCGGCCAGAGCCTCGATTGTATCGGCGCGCTTCATGTAGCCGCTGTCCAGCCAGGATTTTGGCGTGGTGCCTGGTGCGGCACTTCCCCACGGATAGTATTTGCGATTGACGCTATCCATGATCACCCAGGCGGGGATCGCGCGCCCGGTGGCACGCTGGCGGGCGTGCATGGCCCGGCCGATTTCCATGTAGGAGCCCGATTCGTCGGCGAACCGCGCACCGGACTGGTCCACCAGGATCAGGTTCGGCAGCGACAGGTCCAGATGGTGCAGGAACGGGAACACGCTGCCGTCCGTGGCGACCGCCCCCTCCGGCCAGCTTCCATCCAAGTTACGAGAGGTCAGCAACCACCAGGCTTCGTCCATGCAGTCGGTGGCCGCGCCCAGGGCCATCATCGACTGCATCGCTTCGCCGGTGTCGCCGGGGTTGGCACTGGTCATGGCGTCCGTTGACAGCGCCGGGCCGAATTCGGCCCGCATCGCGGCGTTGCGGGAAAACCCGCCGGTGTTGACCAGCACGCCCTCGCGCGCGCGGATGCGAACCGCCCGCCCCCCATGCTCCACACTCACGCCCACCACCGCGCCGTTCTCGACCATCAGGCCGCTCACGGGGGCGCCGGTGCGGATAGGCACGCCGGCGCCCAGGCTCGCCTTCAGCATGCGCCCCTGGAGCGCGCCGCCATTCACCGCGTATCGCCGCCCGGTCAGCTTCTGCATCAGCATCCGCCCGGCGAGCCTGGCCGCCATCCGCTTGCCGGCCCAGCCGCGCCGCATCAGCAGCAGCGCCGGCGCCTCATCAGCGAAGAGCGGCAATTTCTCGAACGGCGGGTAGATCGACAGCCGGTCCGCCCAGTCGCCCAGCGCCCGGCGGTCGAATATTTCCACCATCAGCGAGCGGCTGCGCGGCTCGCCGCCCGGCCGGTCGTCGTAATAGTCCGACCAGCCTTCCGGCCGGCGGAACTTGATGCCGCATTTCTCCAGGAACGAGATCATTTCCGGCCCGGTGCGTAAGAACGCGGTGCGCCGCGCCCGCGACGTCGCAGGGCCGCGGTAAGTGACGACCGCATCGAAATACGTGCGGCTACGCGCTTCGCTGTCGGCCACATTCTCGCGCGCCATTACCGGGTTGTTCGGCACCCACAGCACACCGCCGGAATACCCAGTCGACCCGCCGGCGCGCGCGTTCTTCTCCAGCACGACTACGCTTTTGCCCAGCGCGCGGGCTGCCAGCGCCGCGCACAGCGCGCCGCCGCCGGAGCCCACGATCACCAGGTCGAACACGTCGTCGGCGTCGTCGGGATCTAGCTCTGCATCCATGGCACCGAACCTCGCAAAGCTGGGCGGTCCGGGCAACGCCGCCCCGGCCCCCGATCATCCAGCCGATATCGCGCCGCAGCCCGACCGCGTCGGTTTGCCCACGCGCGTCAGACGCAGGATGGTGCAGGAAATTGCGTGAAAGCTTGGGCTTTGGGACAAATAGCGCGCATCCGCGACTTCGATGATCCGACCTACGACCCGTTCACCGCCATGGGCACGCTCGGCGGCGAAGACCGCATCGCCGATTTCTACCCCGAACTCGCCCGCCTGCGCGCCGCCGGCCCGGTCTTCGAGGGCGATCTGCGCCAGCATTTCGGCCTCTATGGCGATCTGACGATGGCATCGCTCCGCCACGTCGCCGTGCTCGGCCACCGAGAGGTCAACACCGTCCTGCGCGACCCCGCCACCTTCTCCAACGCCATCTACAATCACAATCTCGGCGTGTTCTTCGGCCGCTCGGTCACCACCATGGACCAGCCGGAACACGAGCGGTATCGCCGCCTGTTCCAGCGCGCCTTCAACCCGAAGATGGTGCAGCGCTGGGCCGACATTCTCATCCCGCGCACCATCACCCGCCTGATCGACGATTTCGCACCAAGCGGCCATGCAGACCTCGTCTCAGAATTCACCCTGCACTTCCCCTTCCACTTCATCCACGAATTGCTGGGCCTGCCGCTGGAAGACCGCGAAATCTTCCAGAAACTCGCCTTCGGCCAGATCGGCATCATCTTCGACACCGAACACGGCACCGACGCGATCGAGAAGCTGAAAGCCTATCTCACAGACATCGTGGCAGACCGCCGGCGCGCGCCGATCGAGGGCGACTTCGTCAGCGCCATCGCCACCAGCGAGGTGGACGGCGAACGCCTGCCCGAAGACGTGGTTATCGCCTTCTTCCGACAGCTGATGAACGCCGCTGGCGACACCAGCTATCACGGCTCATCCACCATCCTGGCCGGCCTGCTCACCCACCCGGACCAGCTCGCCGCCGTCCAAGCCGACCGCCTCCTGGTCAACAGCGCCATCGAGGAAGGTCTGCGCTGGAACGCCCCCGTCCCCGTCATTTCCCGCACCACGCTGCGCGAGGTCGAACTCGCCGGCGTACGCATCAACCCCGGCGACCACATCGCCGTCGTCCTGGCCGCCGCCAACCGAGACCCGGCCGCCTTCCCCGACCCGGACTTTTTCGACATCAGCCGCGGCACCCAGCTCAACCTGGCCTTCGGTTCCGGCACCCATCTCTGCATGGGTCGCCATCTGGCGCGGCTGGAAATGGGCATCGCCATCAACATGCTGCTCGACCGTTTTCCTCGCCTGCGCCTGGATCCCGACCACCCTGCCCCGGAAGTGCGCGGCTTCTCCCTACGCAAGCCAAGCGCAGTGCACGTCCGCTTCGACTGAGGTGCCCGCAACGCACTTGGGCGATGCGGGACCCCGCGCCGGATGCGCCAACCCCGCATCGAAATCGAGACCCACTTCGCTCTTCCCCCATCACATATGTGATGGCACATTTCCCAAATGCGATTGCACGTTCAAACCTACCATCCACGCCCCTTAATGACTCGCATCGGGCACCAAGACCCGAGCCGCCAATCAAACGGGGAGTGATGTCCGATGCGTGGAACAGGAAGCCGTCCGGTCAAATCCGCCCAGCGCGTGCTGGAGTTGCTGGAATATTTCGGCGCCAACCGACGGCAAGTCTCCGTCATGGAGATCTGCCGCGCCCTCGGCTACCCGCAATCCAGCACGTCCGAACTGCTGCGCTGCCTCGTCAACCTGGGCTACCTCACCTATGACGGCCGCGAGCGCAGCTTCCGCCCCACCCCGCGCGTGGCCATCCTCGGCGCCTGGGTCAAGCCGGAGCTGTTCCGCCAGGGCCACCTTCTGCCCATGATGGACGAACTCAGCCTCAGCACCACCGAACTCATCGCGCTGGCCACCACCGTCGGCGTCACCGTCCGCTACATCCACGTCATCGACGCCACGAACCCGGTCCGCATGCACGTGCCCCAAGGCGCCACCCGCCCGCTGCTGATCTCAGCCACCGGCAAGCTGTTCCTGACGCAATACGATGAACGAAAGGTCAAATCCCTCGTCCACCGCCTCAACGCCGAGGAGCCGGATCCTGAGCGGAAAGTCCGCTACGCCGACTTGGCCAACGAGCTGGACCAGATCCGCCGCCAGGGCTACGCCGTATCCTACAACAAGGTGAATCCCGGCGGCGGCATGATCGCCATGCTGCTCCCCAGCGCCGACCGCGACCAGCCATTGGCCGTCGGCATCGGTGGCGTCTCCGCCATCCTCGAAGCCAACCTCGATCGCTACCTCGCCGCCCTACGCCAAGCCATCGCCCGCCACTGCACCTTCGAAGAAAGCGTGGAGGTGCTCGCCTGGCCAGTCCCCGCCCCAAAATTGCCGATGAACGATCCCTTTTTCACGCAGGGATACCGGGTCTAACGCTGGTTCCCCGCAGCCCGCATTGCGCAGCAAATGCGGGAGGCCGACACACTCCAAAAAAGCAAGTAGTCCTTTTTTGAAAAAAGGACCGAAAAACTTTTATCAGTTTGCTCAGCGACAGCCAGACAAAAGTTTTTTGCTTCTTTTTTTCAAAAAAGAAGTCCTTGCCTTACTTCCCCAGCACATACTCCCGCAAAGTCCGATGGAAATTGCTGATCGCCCGCTCCTGCACCGGGCTGGTCCGCGCGCCTGCGAACCCGCGCGATTTCATCCCCTGCTGTATATCTGCGAGATTACGGAAATCCTGCGTCAAAATCAGCCCCCACCCATCATGGTCCTGCCAGTTCTCGTAAAACTCCCGCTCGATCTTTGGCTCCTGCCCCGGCGCATACCGCACCAGCGACCACACATCGAACAAACACCGGTCCGGGTCGTCCTTCCAAGGCCGCGCCCGATAGGCCAGGATCGCGTCCGGCGCGGGCAGAAAAATATGGTTCGGGAACACATGCCAATCCAAACCCGCCCGCACGATCTCCTCATAAGTCAGGTTCGGATACCCAGCCCCATCGGTGATGGCAGCCTCGGCGATGAACCCGCCCAGCTGCATCAACACATCCATGTGCGACGTGCCGGGCGGCACATCGGCCAGCAGACGCTGCGCCGCGCGATGCGCGCGTTCGGATACGATCGCCTTCAGATCACGCTCCATCATATCGAAAAAACTCGCCACCGGCTGACGCGTGTCGTTCGGCATCGCTGCATCCAGGCGACGTGACGGCAGCCCAACCGGCCGATTGTCCGGCGGCGGATAGAAGGTCGCGTGCGGGCCATGGGTTTCGCTGATCGTCGCGTCGTCATTGACCGGCAGAAGCTGACGATGCGTGGTCTGCACGTGATAGCCTTCGTTGAAGGCCTCCAAAGCAACCTTCCAATTGCACGGCAGCACGGTGGTCTTGTACCACCGATACCGCAGCTTCTCGAACTCGTAATTCTTGAAGATGCTGGCAACCGGCTCCAGGTGATCCAGCAGCGCGCCGGCATCCTGGTCCATGTTGATGAACACCCAGCCGCCCCAGAACCCGATCTTCGGTCCAGTCAGCGTCAGACTCTCATCGGTAAGTTTTTCCGCCCAATCCTCGCGGTCGATCACCGCATCGTTGGTACCGTCCAGATTCCAGCGCCAGCCATGATAGCGGCAGAACAATTTTACGGCATGACCGCAGCCTTCGGTCAGCTTGCGGCCGCGATGCAGGCACACATTGTAGAAGGCACGCACGTCATCGGCGCCGGCACGCACGATGATGATGCTTTCGTCCGCCACCTCATAGGTGACGAAATCGCCAATCTTCGGGATCTCCTCCAACCGGCAGGCGATCTGCCACACTTTTGGCCAAAGGCGTTGCTTTTCCAAAGCGGCGAACTCGGCAGAAAGATAAGAATCCTTCGGCACGAAATCGTCGCGCACGCCGTGCTGGTCTGCGATGCCAGGCTGCATATAGGTCACTGCGTCATCCTCCGGGAAGAAAGGCAAGCACTTCTTTTTTAAAAAAAGAAGCAACAAACTTCTGTCCATGCGCTGTTTCAACCGAGTCCAGCATGATAACCGATCTCTTTGCCCCAGATGCGAGGGAGCAAAAGTTTTTTGGTCCTTTTTTTCAAAAAAGGACTGCTTGCTTCCTATCTCGCATCCCCCCGCAACGTCAGCCAATGCCAAAGCTCCCCCGTCTGCCCCGTGACCATCCCGCCAATCCGCTCGGCCCAGTAACGATCATTGCCAAACTCCGCCCGCCAGGCCATCAGCCGCCGCGTCAGGTGATGCAATGCATAATCCTGTGTGAACCCGATAGCACCATGCACCTGGTGCGCCACTGCGGCGCCGATATCCACCGCCATGTCCGCGCGCAACTTCGCCGCCGCAATCTCGAACCCCGCCCCGCCGCGCTGCTGCGCCGCAGACGCCGACTGGCCCGCGCTGATTGTCGCCGCCAACTGCTCTGCGAACACCGCCAGGCTCTGCTGCACCGCCTGGAACTTGGAAATCGGCTTGCCGAACTGCACCCGGTCATTCGCATAGGCCACGGACAGCTCGAACGCCCGATCCAGCGCCCCGGCAATCTGCCCCACCCGCAGCAGCGCCCCCAACGCGAACACATCCGCATCACCTGCCAGCCGCACCACCGGCACCCCGCGCAGCTCCAGCGCGTCGCGCGGCTCACCCGCCATGTTCTCGCCGGGTGTGATCGCGCCCTCGCCCACCCCCACCGCAAACAACCCATCGCCATGCCCCGCCACCACGCAGCCCGCCGAGCGTCCCCAGGGTATCCCGCTCAGCCGCCCAGTGAAGCGGTCGCCAAAAAACGCCCCCGCGCATCCGGCCGCGATCGTGGCGAACCCCGCCCCACAAGGCGCGTCCGTCTCGCCCAGCAGATGGGCCGCCAGCGCGCTCTCCCCCACCGGCGCCGGCACCGCGTGAAACCCCGCCAGCCGCTGCACCAGGAACATCTCCTGCCACCCGCCGCCGAACCCGCCGCGTTCCTCGCCGATCAGCAGGCTGGCGAACCCCGCCTCTTCCACTGGCCGCCAGATCGCCTCGAAACCGTCGCCCCGCCGCGCCGCCAGATCGCCGAACAGCCGCGCGGCCATCTCGGCGATCATGCCGCCATCGCCGCCACTCATCGCATCCATCAGCGCAGCCCCAGCGCGCGGGAAATAATGCCCCGCAAGATCTCGCGCGTGCCCCCGCGCAGCGAGAAAGACGGCGCCATCTGCAACAGCAGCGCCAGCATCCGCGCCAGATCCGTCTCACCCGTCAGGTCGATATCCGCCGGCAGCGCCGCCAGGATCGCCCGCGGCATCTCCTGCTCGAACAGATTGCCCAGATCCTTCACGATCGCCGCCTCGGTCCCCGGCTCCTCGCCCGCATGCAGCCGCGCGATCACTGACATCGACATCTGCCGCAGCGTCCACAACTCGGCTACCGCCCGCCCGATCACGCCAGCCACCGCCGGATCGGCGCTCGGCCCCACCACGCGCACGAATTCCGCCAGCAGCGTGTAGGACGACAAATACCGCTCCGGCCCGCTGCGCTCCAGCGCCAACTCAGCCGTCACCTGGTGCCAGCCCGATCCCTCTTCGCCCAGCATCATCCCGTCCGGCACGAACACGTCGTCCAGGAACACCTCGTTGAAATCATGCCCGCCCGTCATGTCGCGGATCGGCCGTATTGTCACCCCGGGACTCGCCAGGTCGATCAGCAACTGCGTCAGCCCCTCCTGCCGCTGCGACCCTGCCGCACTGCGCACCAAGGTCACCATCACCGCCGCATGATGCGCATTGGTGGTCCACACCTTCTGCCCGCTCACCCGCCAGCCGCCATCCGTCCGCTCCGCCCGCGTGCGCACGGACGCCAGATCGGACCCCGAATTCGGCTCGCTCATCCCGATGCACGCGAACACCTCGCCGCGCGCCATCCCCGGCAGATACCGCCGCCGTTGCGCCTCCGTCCCGAACCGCAGCAGCAGCGTGCCCGTCTGCCGGTCCGCGATCCAATGCATCCCCACCGGGGCGCCTGCCGCCAGCAGCTCCTCCTGCACGATATAGCGGTCCAGCACGCTGCGCCCCTGGCCGCCATATTCCACCGGCCACGTCATGCCGATGAATCCCGCCGCCCCCAACGCCCGGCTGAACGCCGCATCCGGCACCGCCCAGCAATTGGTCCGCCGCGCGGCATCGTTGCGCGGCACGTGCTCTGCAATGAAGCCGCGTATCTCGGAGCGAAGCGCGGAGGCGCCGGCGGGCGGCAGGACGGGCGGGAAGGAAAATGCGTTCACGTCGCGACATTGGCCACGCGGAGCTACGCCACAAGCTTGCCTGGCAGTGGCATCGTCATGCCGATGGGGAAGGGAGAAAGGCCTTCTTTTTCGAGAAAAAGAAGCAAAAAGCTTTTATCTGTTCGCCTTTACGGAGCCTCGCCATTGTCGATCACAACGCAGACCGAGAACGGCGTCGCGCTCATCACCATCGATCGCCCGGCCCGCAAGAACGCCCTTCTGCTTTCCATGCGCGGCGAGCTGGAAGCCGCCTTCCGCGCCGCGCAGGATGACGACGCCGTGCGCTGCGTGGTCATTACCGGCGCCGGCACCGACTTCTCCGCCGGCGCCGACATCTCCGAAATGGGCGGCGGCGGCACCCCAGGCTCGCTGATGCGCATGCGCATGATGCACCGCATGGTCCGCGCCGTGGCCGCCACCCACAAACCGGTCATCGCCGCCGTGCGCGGCGTGTGCATCGGCATGTCCTGGGCCCTGGCGCTGACCTGCGACCTGGTCATTGCCGCCGAGGACGCCCGCTTCCAGTTCGCCTTCCGCCACATCGCGCTCGCCATGGATGGCGGCGCCGCTTACCTCCTCAGCCGCCACGTCGGCCTGATGCGCGCAAAGGAAATCGTCTATTCCGGCCGCTTCGTCAGCGGAACGGAAGCAGCATCCCTCGGCCTCGCTTTGGAAGCCCTCCCCGCGGACGACGTCCTCCCCCGCGCCATGGCGCTCGCCGCCGGTTTCGCCACCGCACCCACCATCGCCATCGGCATGGCCAAACGCCAGTTCGACGCAGCAAATGCCCAAACGCTGGACCAGGCACTGGATTTCGAAGCCAACATCCAGCCTTTGATGGTCACCACCGAGGATTTCCGCGAGGGCGCCCGCGCCTTCGGCGAAAAGCGCAAGCCCGACTTCAAGGGAAGCTGACTATCGTGCCACCCCTGATCGCGCCACCCTTGATCGCGCTGGACGGCACCCCCCACCCCGGCGCCCCCTTCGGCGCCCTGCTCACCGCCCAGGCCGAAGCCGCACCCACCCGCCCAGCCCTCACCGCGGAAGGCCGCACCCTCACCCGCGCCGAGCTGGAAGCCGCCGCCAACCGCCGCGCCCACTGGCTCGCCTCCATGGGCGTAGGCCAGGGCGATACGGTGATGATCGCACTGCCCAACTCCATCGCGTGGTATGAGACGGCACTCGCCGCCTGGAAACTCGGCGCCACCCCCGCCCACGTCTCCCACCGCCTGGCACCCGCCGAAATCCAGGCCATCATCGACCTCTGCAAGCCCCGCCTGATCGTCAGCGACCTCCCCGGCCCGCACACCACCCCGCCCGTCCCGCTCGGCCCGGAAACCGACGCCGCCCCCCACCCGCCACGCATCGCCCCGCGCTGGAAGATCTCCACCAGCGGCGGCAGCACCGGCCGCCCCAAGCTGATCCTGGACCCAAACCCCTCCCTCTGGGGCCCAGACAAAGTCGGCCGCCGCCGCCCGCCAGGTGCCACCATCATCAACCCCGCCCCGCTGCATCACAGCGGCCCCTTCGGCCTGATGTTCCCGGCCCTGCTGGAAGGCGCCCACATCATCGACATGGGCCGCTTCGACGCCGAGGACTATCTCCGCCTCGTCGCCACGCACCGCGCCACCTGGGCCTACCTGGTCCCCACCATGATGGCCCGCATCGCCCAGCTCCCCCCCGAAACCCGCGCCGCCTACGACCTCTCCTCCCTGCTCACCGTCGTCCACATGGCCGCCCCCTGCGCCCCCTGGATCAAGCGCGCCTGGATCGAGTGGCTTGGCCCAGAGGCCATCTGGGAAGTCTATGGCGGCACCGAGCGCCTCGGCGTCACCATCATCGGCGGCCACGAATGGCTGGCCCACCCCGGCTCCGTCGGCCGCTCCCCGGACGGCCTCCAGATCGCGATCATCGACGAACACGGCACCCACCTCTCCTCCGGCGAAATCGGCGAAATCCACTTCCGCCGCCCCGCCACCCCCAGCTTCGAATATCTCGGCGCCGACCCCAGCATCCACGGCGACTTCGCCAGCTTCGGCGATTACGGCTGGCTGGATGCGGACGGCTACCTCTTCATCGCCGACCGCCGCACCGACATGGTCGTCTCCGGCGGCGTCAACTTCTACCCCGCCGAAATCGAGATGGCGCTCGAATCCTGCCCCGGCGTGCTCGGCAGCGCCGTCTTCGGCCTCCCCCACCACGACCTCGGCCAGTCCCTCCACGCCACCATCCAGCACGCGCCGGATACCGAACCACCCGGCCCCGCCCACCTTCTCGCCTGGCTCGACGGCCGCCTCGCCCGCCCCAAATGGCCGCGAAGTTTCGACTTCGTCA
>Ga0123336_10000358_pt1 | contig 46906 bp, 40 predicted proteins | sample SSSSmetaG_FD_96466 | JGI IMG/M metagenome (GOLD analysis project Ga0123336, IMG submission 96466) | Glacier valley bacterial and archeal communities from Borup Fiord, Nunavut, Canada, to study Microbial Dark Matter (Phase II) - ​SSSS metaG | ecosystem: Environmental > Aquatic > Freshwater > Ice...
CCATCGCCTGCACCACCGACGCCACCGTCGGCAGCGCCTGCACGACGGCCTGCACCCATGCCGCCGTCAGCGCCTGTGTGGGCGGGGACGGCTGCTGTCCGGCGGGCTGCAACCACAACAACGACAGTGACTGTTCGGCGTCGTGCGGCAATGGCCAGGTCGAGCCCGGCGAGGTCTGCGACGGCAACTGTCCCGCGGACTGCAACGACGGCAACGCCTGTACCGCCGATACGTTGACCGGCGCAGCGTCGAGTTGCTCGGCGGTGTGCGCGCATGCCGCCATCACCACCTGCGTCAGCGGTGACGGCTGCTGCCCGGCCGGGTGCAATCACAACAGCGACACCGACTGCTCGGCGACGTGCGGCAACGGCATCGTCGAGGGCTCGGAGACCTGCGACGGCAATTGCCCCGCCGATTGCAACGACGGCAACGCCTGCACCACCGATACCAAGACCGGCTCGGCCACGAGTTGCTCGGCATCGTGTGGCCATAACTCGATCAGCGCCTGCGTCGGTGGCGACGGCTGCTGTCCGGCCGGCTGCAATCACAACCTCGACAGCGACTGCTCGGCCACGTGCGGCAACGGTATCGTCGAGGGCTCGGAGACCTGCGATGGCAACTGCGCCGTCGACTGCAACGATGGCAACGCCTGCACCACCGACACCAAGACCGGCTCGGCCGGCAACTGCTCGGTCTCCTGCACGCACGGGCCAGTCAGCCAGTGCCAGTCCGGCGACGGCTGCTGCCCACCAGGCTGCAACCACAACAACGACACCGATTGTTCGGCCTCTTGCGGTAACGCGGTCATCGAGCCGGGCGAGACCTGCGACGGCAATTGTCCGACGGCCTGCAACGACGGCAACGCCTGCACCATCGACTCCTTGACCGGCTCGGCCGGCAACTGCTCGGTGGCCTGCTCGTTCCAGTCGATCACCACCTGCATCGGCGGCGACGGCTGCTGCCCGGCCGGCTGCACCCACGCCAACGACACCGATTGCACCGGCTTTTGCGGCGACAAGCTGGTCGAAGCGGGCGAGACCTGCGACGGCAACTGCCCGAGCTCGTGCAACGACGGCAACGCCTGCACCGTCGACACGCTGACTGGCTCGGCCGCATCGTGCACCGCGGCCTGCTCGTACCAGAACATCACCAGCTGCAAGAGCGGCGACGGCTGCTGCCCGGCCGGCTGCACCCACAACACCGACAGTGACTGCTCGGCGACTTGCGGCAACAGCGTGGTCGAAGGCAACGAGACCTGCGACAACAACTGCCCCACCTCATGTGACGACAGCAACGCCTGCACGCTCGATTCGCTGGTCGGCAGCGCCGTCAACTGCTCGGCCCAGTGCCTCCACCAGACCATCTCGCAATGCACGAGCGGCGACGGCTGCTGCCCCGCCGGCTGCAATCACGGCAACGACACCGATTGCACCGGCACCGCGGCCATCGGCGCCGCTTGCACCCAGGGCAGTGACTGCGCGGCCGGCGCTTGCATCACCCAAGACACCAGCGGCTGGTCGGCTGGCTACTGCTCGCTGGGCTGCACCACCGACGGAGAATGCGGCGCTGGCAACCACTGCGGCGCCAAGGACCTCAACGGCAACGGCGTGTGCCTCAAGACCTGCACCGTCGTCGGCGATTGCCGCATGCACTACACCTGCGTCGACGCCGAGGGCGACGGATCGAAGGAGTGCTATCCCACCGGCGACGGCGATGGCACGGTCGGCGGCCCTTGCAGCAGCACCGGCGACTGCGCCGGCGGCCCCAACGCTCTGTGCGAGCAGCCGTCTGCGAGCTGGAAAAATGGCTACTGCTCGCTCGGCTGCAACGCCGATTTCCCCTGCCCGTCGGGCAGCCAATGCGCCGCTGGGCTAGGCATCTGCATCAAGAGCTGCACCGGCGCCGCCGACTGCCGCGGCAACGGCTACGAATGCCTCGACGCGCTAGCGACGGGCACCAAGGTCTGCGTCAACTCGGCCAACGGCGTCGGCAAGATCGGCGACCCCTGCGCCGGCATCTGGGACTGTGGCGGCGGCGCAAACGGCGGCTGCATCAGCGGCGGCTATGTGGGCGGCTATTGCAGCGTGTTTTGCGCGGCCGGCCAAGGGACGTGCGGCACGGGCACGTCGTGCGTCCCCAACGCTGTCGGTACCGCTTCGCTCTGCTACAAAGACTGCACCACCGTCGCCCAGTGCCGCACGGGCTATCAGTGCAAAGTGCCCACCTCGACGGTCACCAGCCTGGAATGCGCGCCGTAAGGCCGTGAGTCTGCGACGCTAAGGAAACATCCCCGCTGCCGCCAGCGCCTCTAGCTGGGCCTGGCGCAGCGTGTCCTCCGCTTGCGCCGCCGCCGTATCCGCATCACGCGCACGTCGGTCGGCATCAATCAGCTCGAGATTCGTCGCCGCTCCCGCCTGATATGCCAGCTTCGCCAGATCCGCCGCTTCATGCGCCAGCGACGCGGCGCGCTTGGCCTTGACCTTGGCCACCTCTGCGCCCTTCACCGCTGCACGACCCGCGCGCAGCTCCGACTGGGCCTGCCGTGCCGCAGCCTCGAAGCGCGCCTTGTTGGCCACGATCGCCGCATCCCGCTCCGCCTGCTGTCCATAGCGCAGCCCGCCATCATAGATCGGCAGCACCAAGGCAATCTGACCCTGCCACCCGAGCAGCGGCACCGTCAGCGTCGGGGGATTCTGGTAGAACGGCTGAAAGATGGCCGTCAGCGTCGGCAGAAAATCCCGCCACAGATCTTTGCCGCCGCGCTCCGCTGCCCACAACGCGCGCTTGGCGGCGATCACGTCGGCGCGATCATGACCTTCACCGTCGGGCACGGCCGGAAACAGCGGCTCGTCGACTGCGTCCACCGCGCCATTGACGCCGAGCGTGACGCCCAGCGACTCGCGGGCACGGGTGACTGTCACCTCCGATGTGGCCACCAGCGTCGCCGTGGTCTCTACCTCCTCGGCCGACCGCACCACGTCGAGCCGGGTCCCGACCCCGCCCGAGAAGCGCTTGTCGGCAAAGGTCAGGTGCTGCTCGGCCGTGTCCTTGGCGATGATCGCCACCTCGAGCAGCCGGCGCGCGTTGATCACTGCCAGATAAGCCCGCCCGGCCGCGACGGCCGCATCGCGCTCGCTGGCCTTGACGCCGGCACGCGTGACGTCCACCGTGTCCGAAGCCCGTCGCCACTGACCCCAAGCGCGTGTGGCCAGTAGCGGCGCGGTCAGCGTGAAGTTGAGGTTGATCTGGTTTTCCGCTGACGCCACGTTGCCGTTGACCAGGCGGTTGTTGTCGAGGTGGGTATAGGTGGCATTGCCGAACAAGGTCGGCAGGGCCGCCGCGCGGATCTGCCGTCGCTGACCATCCGCAGTCAAGACATACGACCTGGCCACCGCCACATTGGGGTTGCGCGAGATGGCCGTCGCCACCGCCTGCGAAAACGTCATGCGCTCGTCGGCATGCACACTGCCGCCGAGCAAGCAGATCACCACAGCGAGTCTCATCGCGCCCTCACACGCGGCTTGACGGCCAACAGCGACGGCAACAGATGCGCCACCAGCGACCGCGCAAACCGATCGTCGAGCGGCGCATTGCGCAGCAACAGGCGATACCAGATGGGCCCATACATGAGATCGAGGACCTCTTGCACCTCGATCTCGGGACGCAGCTCGCCGCGCGCAATCCCGGCCTCGAGCACGCCTGCGGCCATGCGCCGTCGCGCGCCGATATACGTTTCGCGAAACTCCACCGCCAGCTCTGGGTCCGACTGCGCCTCGGCAATCAGCCCAGCGACGGTCTGCCCGATGTTGGATCGCGACAACACGTTGCAGGTATGCCGCACCAGCTCCACCAGATCGCTCTCGATGTGACCGGTGTCGGGGGTGGGAATCTTGCTGTTGGCCAGCGCCGTCCACGCCTCCATGGCCAGCCGCGCCTTCGACGGCCACCATTTGTAGAGCGTCTGCTTGGCGACGCCAGCGCGCTCGGCGATGCCTTCCATGGTCACGTCGGCATAGCGTCGCTCGGTCAACAGCTCCTTGGTGGCCCGCAAGATCGCGGTGTGACACACGAGGCTGCGCGGCCGCCCGCGCGGGCGCTTCGGCTCACTTTTCGGCATGGGCCTTCCCCGTAGGAGCAGCAGCCGGCGCTGGCTCGGGCGCAATCCGCACCGGTTCTCCGTCGAGAAAATCATCCGGCGGGTTGACCACCACCAGATCGTTGGCGTGGATCAACAGCCCTGGAATCACCTCGACCTCTTTGCCGAGGTCCCGACCCACCTGGACGGCGGTCAACACCACCTTGTGACCAGTCGCCGCCGGCACCACCTGCGCCACCAGCGTGCCCTCCTTGCGCACCACGAGCGCATTGCCCGGAATCGACAGCGGCGCGTCGGCCTCGGTGCGCGGGATCGCAAAGCGGGCGTAAATGAACGAATTTGGCAGCACCGTGCCATCGCCCGGAATATGGATCTCGGTGCGCAGCGTGCGGGTCGACGCATCGAGCACGCCGCTGGTGCGGATGACCTGCCCAGCGACGGTGCGAGAAGGCTGACGCGGGTCATACACCGTCACCGGCACTCCGGCCTTCACGCCATTGGCCATCGACTGCGGCACCTCGACGAAGACGCGCAGGGTCTGCACCTGGGCCACTTCGAACACCGCGCCGCCGCCCATGCCCGCTGCACCGACGAGCGCGCCAGGATCGAAATTGCGCCGCGTCACCACGCCGTCGAACGGCGCCACGAGGCGCTGATAGCCGCTCAGCGTCGACACCCGTTGCAGGGTCGCACTGCGGGTTTTCTGCGACGCGGCGGCGCTGTTGGCCTGGGCCTGCGTCTGATCGGCCGTCTCCTGCGACACCACGCCGGCGCCGGCCAGTTGCGAGTTTCGCTCGGCGACGCGCTTCGACAGACTCAGGTTCGCCGTCGCTTCCTCGAGCTGCGCGCGCGCCAGGTTGACCTCGTCGTCGGTCTCGGGCGCAGCGACTTCGCCGAGCAGCTGACCGCGCTTGACCACATCGCCCACGTCGACGAGGTTGCGCCGCAGAAAGCCCACCGACTTGGCATAGAGCGCAGTCGAGTAGTACGGCGACGAGGTCCCCGGCAGCACCAGCTCGACGGTGCGCGACCCCTGTTTGACCTTGGCCACGCGCACCGATCGCGGCGCATTGACCTCGGCCTGAGTGCGGGCCATCGCGTCATGACGCCGCAGCCGCGGAACCACCCCCAGCACGCCGAGTCCCACCACACCGACGGTAACAACGGTCCAAAATACAAGGCTCTTCATGACGCGACCTCTTCCAGATCTGGATCCACGACCGGTTGCTTGTGGTTGCGGGTGATGACGCTATAGATGACCGGGACGAAGAACAGCGTGGCCACCGTTGCGCCGCACAGCCCGCCAATGACCGCGCGCCCGAGCGCCGCATTCTGCTCACCGCCTTCGCCGAGGCCGAGCGACATGGGCAACATGCCGATCAGCATGGCCAGCGCGGTCATCATGACCGGCCGCAAGCGGACCTTGCCGGCCTCGAGCGCAGCGGTGGTGCTGTCGATGCCGTGTGTACGCTGTTCGCGCGCAAAGGTGACCACCAAGATGGAGTTGGCGGTGGCCACACCGACTGCCATGATCGCGCCCATCAGCGACGGGATCGAGAACGTCGTCTGGGTCACGAAGAGCATGATCACGATGCCCACCGCGGCGCCAGGCAGGGCCATCAAGATGATGAAGGGGTCGGCCCACGACTGAAAATTGATGACCATGAGGCCATAGACCAACAGCGCCGCGAACACGAGGCCGATACCGAGGCTGAGAAAGCCTTCTTTCATGCTCTCGACCTGACCGCGCAGCGTGATGGTCGCGCCCGGCGGCAGCTTGGGACGGTACTTGGCGACGATCTTGTCGAGGGCCACCGACACCGAGCCGAGGTCACTGTCGGCGACGTCGGCGCGGACGTTGAAGGTCGGCTGCACGTTGGTGTGGCTGGCGAAGATGGGCTGGTTCTTGCGTTTCAGATCCGCCAGATCGCCAAGGAGCTGCGGCCCCACTGGCGTTTGCAGCGACATGGTGCGCAGCGCGTCGACGGTGTCGATGCGGTAGTCGGGCACCTGCACCGCGACGAAATACGACACGCTGGTGACGGGATCGACCCAGAACGTTGGGTTCACCTGGCCTGACGACGACACCAGCAACAACAGATTGTTGGCCACATCGCGCTCGGTCAGGCCCACCTGATTGGAGCGAATGCGGTCGACGTCGAAATGCAGGCGCGGCGCATTCAGGATCTGATGCAGATGCACGTCGACGGCGCCCGGCGTCCGGCGGAGGTCCGCCTCGATCTGCTTGGCGATGGCATAGGTCGCATCCCGTCGCGCGCCGGCCACCTGGACGTCGATCGGCGCCGGCAGCCCGAAGTTGAGGATCTGGGTCACGATATCGGCCGGCTGAAAATAGAACGTCAATTCCGGGAACGCTTGCGGCAGCTCGTGCCGCAACATCCGCACCAGGTCGTCTTTCGACTGCCTGTGCTTTTCGGTCAGGCTGATGAGGATCTCACCGTCGGAAGATCCAACCGTACTGGAATCGGTGATGGACAAATTGTAGCCGCTCGGGATGCCCATCTGATCGAGGATGCTCTCGCGATCGGACGCCGGGATGAGCTGGCGCAGCTTGTCTTCGACCTGGGAAAACCAGCGCTCGGTTTCTTCGATGCGGGTGCCCGGCGGCGCGGTGACGTGCAGGCGGAGCTGGCCGGCGTCGACGGTGGGGAAGAAGTCGCGGCCGACAAAAGGCACCAGCACCGCCGCCAGGACCACCGCGCCGATGAAGATCACGAACACCCGGCCGGGCCGTGCCAGTGCCTTCTCTAGCCGCCGCAAATACACCGCGCGCAGCCGCTCGAAGCCGCGGTTGAAGCCGGCATGGATGCGCGCAAACAAGCCATGCTCGGCGCGCGCAGGATCAGTATGTCCGGCGATTTCTTTCGGCAGCAAATACTGCACCAGCGTCGGAATGATGGTGCGCGACAGCAGATAAGAGGCCATGACCGAGAAGCCGACCGCCTCGCCCATCGGCAAGAAGATGTAGCGGGCCGGCCCCTCCAGGAACACCAGTGACACGAAGACGATGCTGATGCATAGCGATGCCACGAACGCCGGCACGGCAATCTGCTGCGCACCGTCGAGAATGGCGCGCGTCAGTGGCTTGCCCATCGCGAGATTGCGGTGAATATTCTCGATCTCGACCGTGGCATCGTCGACCAGGATGCCGACGGCCAGCGCCAGCCCTCCGAGCGTCATGGTGTTGATGGTGTGGCCGAGGGCGCGCAGGCCGAGGAGCGCCACCACCACCGACAGCGGGATCGACACGGCCACGATCACCGTCGAGCGCCAGCTGCCGAGAAACAGCAAGATCATGGTCGCGGTCAACGCCGCAGCGATCAAACCCTCGACGAGCAAGCCATTGATGGCCCGCACCACGAACTTCGATTGATCGGACAGGAGCTCGAGCTCCATGCCCGGCGGCGCCGCGGCGCGCAGCATCGGTACCATGGCCTTCACGCGGGCCGCCACCTCGGTGGTCGACGAGCCGCCGTTCTTCATCACCGACAGCACCACCGAGCGTTTGCCATCGCGCCGCGCAATATTGGTCTGCACCGCGAAGCCGTCGTGCACATGGGCCACGTCGCGGACGTAGATGGTGCGCCCGTCGGCGCGACGCACCGGAATGTCGCCGAGCGCGGCGATGACCTCCGGGCTGGAGTTCATGCTCACCCGATATTCGCGGTCGCCGATCTTGGCCGATCCGGTCGGCAGCGTCAGATTTTGCGCCGAGATGGCCAGGTTCACGTCGTTGGGCTGGAGGCCCTGCGCGCGCAAGGCGCCCAGATCGAGATCGACGGAGATCTGCCGCGCTTTGCCACCCGCCGGCAGCGGAAACCGCGTGCCCTGCACGACCGACAGCGCCGTTCTCACGCGTTGATTCACATGGTCGAAGACCTCGGCTTCACTGAGGCTGTCGCTGTTGAAGGCGAGCTGCAAGATGGGCACGCTCGACGCCGTGTAACGCAAGATGATGGGCGGGATGGTGCCGGGCGGCATGCGGCGGATGATGGTCTGCGAGACCGCTGTCACCTGCGCCATCGACGAGGCGACATCGGCGCCGGGATGCAGATAGATGCGGATGACCGAGATGCCGTCGTAGGTCTCCGACGTGAGATTCTTGATGTCGGAAACATTGCCGGACAGCGAATATTCGCTGAACAGCGTGATCTGGTTCTCCATCTGCGGCGCGGGTAGCCCGGTGTAGGTCCACACCACGCTGATCACCGGGATGTCGACCTCGGGAAGGATGTCGGTGGGCGTCTTTTGCGTGACGTAGATCCCCGAGAGCACCAACAAGAACGACAGCACCACGAAGGTGTAGGGCCGACGCAGCGCAAGTCTGACGATCCACATGGAGGGTAATAAGTAGACACGCCGTCTAGAAGACGCAAGGCCTATTTGTAGACAGAGCGTCTCTGAATCATTTGGCCTGCTCAGCGACCCCTGGCGGCGTCTCCGCGCAAGACCATGCAGGTGCTGCCGAGACGGCAGATCAAGGCGTTTTTATCGTCGACGATGTCACACTCCAGATAGCCGAGGGTGCGTGAGCGCTTGACCATGCGGGCGGTGGCGCGGAGGGTCTGGCGGAAGACCGGCTTGAAGTAGTTGATCTTGAGCTCGACGGTGGTGAAGCTCTCGCCGTCGTCGAGGGTGGAGGCCATGGCGAAGCCCATGGCGGCGTCGCCGAGGTCGACCAGGATGCCGCCGTGCATGGTGCCCATGGGGTTGGCATGGCGAACCGGGTCGCCGGTCATGACGAAGACCGCGCTGCCGTCGCTGAGGGCCTCGAGCTCGAAGCCGATGAGCTTGGCGATGGGAGCGACGGCCTTGGGGTCGAGCGATCGCAGATAGCGGAGGCCGGCTTTGGGTTCTTCAGAATTCATGGGTCCCTCGTGGGTTGGGCGGCGATGGCGGCGTAGGCTAGATGTCGGCTGGCCTCGAGGACAGCGTCGGAGAGTGGCGTGCCGTGGAGTGCGCGCGACAGGCTGATGCCGCCGACCATCATGACCACCAGGCCGAGCGCGAGCTTCTTGGCGTCGGCGTTGCCATTTGGCGGGGCGAGGGTGCGGCCGAGCTCGGCGGCGAATTGCTCGACCTCGGTGGCCACCGTGCTGCGGAAGGGCTCGCCGAGACGGGCCACCTCGCCGAGCGTGGCCGGCAGGGGGCAGGCGGTGCGGACGTCTTCGGTGTGAGGCGCGACCTTGGCGCTTTCGATGGCGGCTTGGGTGCCGAGGTCACGGTGGCTTCGCGACAGATACCGACGGAGAATGCTGCGCACGCGCTCTTTGGGCTCCTGGTCACGCACTTCGCCGAGGAGGCGCGCCCAGGTGTGGCGCAGCGAGGTGCCGAGGGCCTCGTCGAAGAGGGCTTCTTTGCTGGCGAAGTGGCCGTAAAAGCCGCCGACGGTGAGGCCGAGGCTGGCCATGACCTCGGCCACCGACGGCGCGCCGAGCCCGCGTGAGCGGATCATGCGCGCCGCGGTGGCCAGCATCTCCCCATGTGTACGGGCCCAGCGCTCGGCTTTCGACATGATATGATATATGTCATATGACAGTCATAATGTAAAGCTGCTGTCCGGTGTCGCCGGACTCGTCACCTGCTCGGTAGGTTGACAAAAGAGAACCAGTGGTTCACTTTTAGTAGGTGGCCCAGTATCTGAAGACGGACGTACAGCTGGGACTGGTGCAGGCGGCCCTCCGGGTCTTCGCCGACCGTGGCTATGCGTCGGCGTCGATGAAAGACATCGCCGCCGCGGCCGGCGTCACCACCAGCAACGTCTATCGCTACTTCGAGAACAAAGCCGTTCTCTTCGACGAGGTGCTGCCAGCGACACTGGTGAAGCGGATCGAGGCGCTCATCCGGGCGCGCTTCGCCCATGCGCGCGGGCACGACGACATCCGCCAGCCGGCTGCCACCGCTTGGCGCTCCGTCGCTGCCGAGCTGGCAGCCCTGGCCGCGCAGCATCGGCTGGAGCTGGTCATCCTCTTGCGTCACGGCGACGGGACACCCTATTCCGGTTTTCGCGCCCGGCTACGCGACACCATGGTCGAGCTGGCGTCGGCGCACTTCGGCTGTGACCGCCGCCCCTTTCTGAGGCTGGTCTACGAACAGCTCTTGTCGGCCATGGCCACCATCCTCGCCGAGCACCCAGATCAGGCCGAGCTGCAAACCCTCGTTGGTGCGTACGAGCTCTATCATCTGGCAGGTCTGCGGGAGGTGCTGGGATGACCCAGTGGACCCGCGCGCTTCAACGGCTGGTGGAGACGCCGGCGCTGGTGGCCGCGGTGCGGCGTTTGCCGGCGGTGGCTCTCGTCGAGGCGCTCGACACCGTCGGGCTCGAGGACAGCGCGGCGCTGTTGGCGCTGGCCACCGACCAGCAGATCTTGCAGCTCGCCGATCATGATCTGTGGCGCCCCGGCGCCAAGGCCGACCACTTCGACGCTGATCGCTTTGGCGTGTGGCTCGAGGTCCTGTGCGAGCTGGGGCCCAAGGCAGCCGCCGAAAAACTCGCCGCCCTCGACGAAGATTTCCTCGCCTTCGCGCTCTCCGAGCGGTTCTGGGTGCTGCAGCTCGAAGAGCTGGCCGCGACCCAAGCCGACGCAGACCCCGACGAGGCCCGCCTTGCAGACAAACGTCTCGAGAGCAGCCTCGGCCACGAGCTCGGCGCTTACTGGCTCATCGCCAAGCGACACGACGGCTGGGACGCGACGCTGGCCGTCCTTGTCGCGCTCGACGAGCTCGACTCCGATCTGGTCGAACGCATCTTGGCCCGCCTGTGGGCGGCCGCCGCCGAGATCGTCGCTGACGACGGCCTGTCGACGCTGTTGTCGCTCACCGACCAGCTCGAGTCCGACGCCGCTTTTGCCCGCGAGGAGCGCCTCGGGGCCGAAGGCTTCGTGACCACCGAGAGTGCCCGGCTCTTTCTCGAGCTCGCCTGGCTCAAGACGCCTGCCGACGCTGACGCGGACGATCCCATCACCCAGCACCATCTGCGCAACCTCGCGCCCACAGTGGAGACGCACGTCGAAGCCGCGTCGCTCGAAGAGGTCCTGGCCACTGTGCTCGGCGATTTGCCGTCGCTGCCGCGGCTCGAAAGTGGGCGGGAGGAGCGGCTGCCCATCTTGGCCGCGCTGGCGACGGCCGACCCCGACGAGACAGTGGTGCGCCTCGGCTACCTCGTCAACGTCCTCATCCGTGCCAGCGCCGTCGACGGCCAGCGACTGCGTCCGCTCGAGGCGGCCGACGCGGTCTTGGCCTATGCCAACGCCGGCTACGAGATGCGTCAGGACCGCCGCGTGGCGATCCTTCCGTGCTTTCGCCTCGGTTGGACCCGGGTCCAGGAGCTGGCCTTGTCCGCCGCACGGCGCGTCGATCATCCGCGTGTCGCCCGTGCCGCCGATCGGCAAAAAGCGCGTGTCGCGCGCGCCGTCGTGCTCGACCCGATTTTGCGTCTTCTTGTCGGCCCCTGCCCGTCGCTGCCCGGCGCCTGGTTCGGCCAGCCAGCGCCGCTCTACCCAGCGACGGATGCCCACTTCGCCCGTGCCCACCGTCATCTCGACGCGTGGTCCTGATATGCTCTTGCCGCGGCGCATGCCGCCTGGAGGCGTGATGAGCGAGGTCAGTCCGTTTTTGGCGCGTGTGCTCGAGCGAGCGCCCAAGGGTACCGTGAGCGACTTTGTGTTCAAGAGCTGGGAGATGCCCGGCAAGGCCACGTCGGAGACGGTGGGCTTTCTGCCCGTGCCCGGCGTCGACGCCGAGAAGCTTTTCACCTGCGTGATGGACGTCAACCGCTACAAGTCCTTCATCCCCCACGTCGTCGACAGCCGCATCATCGCCGACCCACGCTTTGTCCCGCCGACCGACGTGCGCTTCTATCAGCGCGTCAAGATTCCGCTGCTCGGCGACGTCCACCAGGACGCCGTCCTGTCACGCATTGCCGAGCAAAACGGTTTCCAGATCGTCTCCTGGCGCATGCTCGACAAAGAGACCGAGGCTCTCGGGGGCAAAGACGCCATCCGCCTGCAATACAGCGACGGCGCCTGGCTGGTCGGTCCCGGCGTGGTCGGCTACGCGCTGAGCTCCGCCCCCCGTCGCGAAGACGTGGGTTTCCTGAAATGGAAAGCCCTCACCGCTGGCGCCGATGTGGCCGCCTCCAAGGTCGTCAAAGACAACATCGCCGCGATGGGCAAGTGGGCCAAGACTGTCGCTTGAATATCCTGGGGTAATCGAACTCGTCAAAATCACGTGCCGGGATGCTAGACCCCGACCAAGATCAACCGCGCCGCCGCCAACGCCCCCTCACTTCCCGCCAGCACCAGCGACTCGCCAGCCTCGAGAGCTTGGTGGGGATCAGGGCTACGGCCCACTTCGCCTTTGGCGACGGCCATGGCGGTGGCGCCGGTGCGGCCACGCAGGTCGAGCTCGGCTAGTGTACGTCCAATGGCGGCGCTACCGTCGGTGAGAAGGACTGCGGTCAAGGTGCCGAGGCCGGGCAAGAGGGCCTCGACGGCGTGAAGATCCGGCGCCGGATCATGGGCCTGGTTGGCCAGCGATTCCAGGACCACCGCCGCGCCGGCACGCAGATGACCGTCGAGATCCGAGGCGCGACGCCACAGCGCGATGGCCAGTAGCGGCATGATCACCACCAAGATCACCCAGCTCGGAAACCATGGTGCCGCGAGCCGCGTGGCGACGGTGGTCAGGAGGGCCAGGACCACGGCCGCAGCGGCCTGGACACCGAGGGTGAGCGTCTTTCGCGCGGCGGCTGCGCGATCGAGTCGGCCGGTCTCGACGGGCGGCAAGACCTCGGCGGCGATCGACCGCGCCAGGCGCCCGGTGGCCCGTCCAAACCCGCGAAGAAACGGCAGCGCCGCCAGCGCAGCGAGGACCGCGATGGCCACCAACATCCAGCGCCCCAGGGCCAGGCCGAGCTGCGGAAGTTTTTGTACGACGAGCGCCGCCAGCGGTCGCGCGCCGGCCAGCGCACCAACGACAATGCCCAGAAATACCAGCGCATCGAGAGCCAGCACCGCGAACATGCGTCGCTGTCGAGACGGAGCCTGCTTGGCGCGCAGGCTGTCGATCCAGTCTGCATAAAGCGCCAAGAGGCTCTGGACGGAGTGGGGCAGCCGCCGATCGATGAACGCCGCCACCGACGGAGCAGCACGCACCATCCACGGCGTCGTGAAGGCGGTCAGCGCCGACACCGCGACCGCCACCGGGAACAAGAAACCGCCGACTTTGCCCTGTGCCACGCCGACACCGGCGAGCAGGAACGAAAATTCTCCCACCTGCGCCAGACTCATCCCGGCCTGCACCCCGCGTCGCACACCATGGCCGGTCAGCGTCGCGCCGAGCAACACCACGAGCGGCTGGGCCACCACCACCACCGCGGTCAACAGCAGAATGGCCGGCATGTGGGCCCAGGCCAGTCTCGGGTCGAGCTGCATGCCCACCGAGACGAAAAAGATGGCCGAGAACACCGACTGCAATGGCTGCATCTGGCGGTGCAGGGCATGGCCGTGGCCCGATTCGGCGGCGAGGGCGCCCGCCAAAAATGCTCCCAGCGCGACCGAATAGCCGAGCTTGCGGGCGGCCAGCGCGCCAGCGAAACAGAGGCCGACGGTGGTGATGAGCGTCAGCTCGGCACGCTCGAGCTTCACCACGGCGCGCAACAAGCGCGGCACGGTGACGAAGCCGACGACGGCAAATCCGACGATGAAGCCGACCAATTTTCCCGACGACACCGCCAGACTTTCGCCGCCGAGGGCGCTGAAGGCGGCCAGCATCAAGATGGCCACCAGGTCCTGCACCACCAAGACGCCAAAGACCAAGCCGGCGACTTTTCCATCCGGGCGGCGCTCGGCAAAAGCCTTGGCGACGATCATGGTGCTGGAGACCGAAATGACCGCGCCGCAATAGAGTCGCTCGGTGGCGCTCCAGCCCAGCGCCTGACCGACGAGCTGGCCGAGAAAAAACATGGCGCTCATCTCCACCAGCGCCACCAGCCCCGACGACGGCAAGCGACGCAAGAGGCCCCGCACCCCAACCTCGAGCCCGACAGTGAACATCAAGAGCGAGATGCCGAGCTCCGACAGCGCCTCGACGTTGTCGGCGTTGGCCACGAGGAAAATGGGCAAGTGCGGGCCGATCAGCAGCCCAGCGACGAGATATCCGAGCACCACCGGCTGTCGCAACAGATGGCAGGCCCAGGCCGTCACCGCAGCGACGCACAGGACCACAGCCAGATCGTTGACGAAGGAGTGGTGCACCTCGCGATCTTAGCTGACTGTCAAAACAGGGCGTACAGGAACGGTGCGACGTAGCTGAGCCCGCCAGTGGCCAACAGCAAGAGCCCACCGACGAGAAGGACCACCACCAAAGGCACCAGAAAAAAACGCTGCCGCCGCGCCAGATGCGACATCAGCTCGCCCAGTGTTCGCAGGCGTCCGACGAGACTCACAGCGCCCTCTCGATGAGAACGTCTTCGACCAGCAGCGCGTCGACGGGATGGCGGGCAAAGAAGGCGACGGCGTCGACGGCACCAGCGACGATGGGCTCGCCCGGGCCATTGAGCGAGGTATTGAGCACCACCGGCAAGGCGCGCCGTTCGATCTCGGCCAAAAGAGGCGCCAGCACGCCGTGCGCACCGACGGTCTGTACTCGCGCCGTGCCGTCGACGTGACGGACTGCGGTGAGCGCGTGTGCATGCTCCGGCCGCACCGTGCAGACCGTGGTCATGAAAGGGGTCATGTCGTTGGGCGCGCCGTCGAATAGCTGCGCCGCTTTCTCGTCGCTGACCGCGGGCGCGAACGGACGAAACGGTTCACGCTCCTTGATCACGCGGTTGAGTCTATCGCGCACGGATGCGTCTTGGGGCAGCGCCAAGATCGATCGCTGACCGAGCGCGCGCGGCCCCCATTCGAAGCGGCCCTGCACCCAGGCCACCACCCGACCGGCCTCCAGCAACGCCGCCGCCGTCGCTGCGCGGTCGTCGACGCGGCGCGCACGAAAACCAAGCGCTTCGGCCAAGCTCGCCGCTTCGGCCGGATCGGCCGTGTCCCCCAGCGCGGCCGTGACCAGCGGCGCCATCCGGGGCTCGCCCCGGCTCACCGCCAGATCGAGCGCAGCCCCGAGCGCGCCACCGGCATCGCCCGCCGCTGGCTGCACGAACACGCGCGAAAATCCGCTCTCGGCGAGCAGACGCCGATTGGCCACGGCATTGAGCGCGACCCCACCCCCGACGCAGAGCGCTGTTTCGCCGGTGATCTCGCGCGCGCGCCGCGCCAGCGCCAACAGCGCCGTCTCCAATGCCGCCTGCGCCGACGCAGCGACGTCGGCATAGCGCTGATCGTCGATCTCGCCCAGCGCCCAGGGCCGCCCTGGCATGCGTCGTGGCCCGAGCAGGGTTTCCATCCGGGGTGAAAATCCCAAAGCGCTGTCATAGGTGTGCGCGAAATATTCGAGCCCCAGCTCGAAGCTGCCGTCGCTGGAAATTTTTAGAAGCCGGCTCATCTCGTCGGCAAATCGCGGCTTTCCGAACGCCGCCAAGCCCATGACTTTGTACTCGCCTTCGTTGACCGCAAAGCCGAGCCACGCGGTCAACGCGGCGTAAAACAAGCCGAGTGAATGCGGAAAACCCAGCCGCTCGAGGCAGATGAGGCCGTCAGGCCCGGCACGCCAGATGGCCGTCGAGGTCTCCTCGCCCACGCCGTCGACGGTGAGCACGGCTGCGCTGGCAAACGGGCTCGGATAGAACGACGCCGCCGCATGGCTGCGATGATGGTCGCCGAGCACCACCCGCTTGCGCTCGACCCGGAGGCCCTCGGCGAGCTGGTCCACGATCCACAGCTTGTCACCCAGCTGACCACCGATGGCGCGCGGGAACTGTCGCAGCGATGCGGGAAAAGCACGCAGCAGCGACAGCAACACCCGCTCCAGCTTGCCGTAGGGGTTTTCGTAGTAGGCCACGTGATCGAGCGCCGTCACCGGGATCCCGCCGATGCGCAGACACGCGGCCGCCGCACGGAGCGGCACGCTGGCGTCGTTTTTCACGCGCGACAGCCGCTCTTCGTGGACCGCGGCCACCAGCTTACCGTCGACGACCAGCGTCGCGGCCGCGTCATGATAGTGGCAGGAAATACCGAGGATCGCCGCCATCCTAACGCGGCGGCTCTCGCAACCAGCCTCGCGGCGCCGGCATGACGGCCCGTACCAACAGCCCCAACGGCGTCAGCGCCACGAACGCCAGCATCATCACGGCCCAGAACAGCAGTTGCGCCACGAACCGACCCGCGCGACGCCACAGCCGCCACGCCTCCCACCATGCCGCCCGGCGCAGCGCTTTCTTGGCGCCTCGTTTGCCGGCCAGCTCGACCAGCAGCTCGCCGGTGTACGACTCGTGCCGTCGCTCGTCGCCGAGGATGGTCTCGAACATCGCCTCGGTCCGCGCATCGCCCCGACGCGCAAACGTATCGCGATGCACCTCGAACTGCCGTCGCCCACGTGCCTCACCGCGATGCACGAAGGCCAGAAAGCCGACCTCGCCGAGCCGCGCGAACAGGTCCTCGAAATCGACGCGCTCGTCGCCACCCACGAGGCCGCGCTCGGCCCGTAACTGCGCCGCCCGCGACGAAAACATCCGTGCATGCTTGGCCTCGTCGAGCGCGTGCTGCACATACAGCGCGCGCCGTTCGGGGGAGGTCGTCTGCCGCGCCGCAGCCAGGAGGTCCAGCAAGCTCGACGCCTCGGCCCGCGCAAACGACGACAACAGATGCAGGTCTCGCCCCGGCAACAGCCAGGGCAAACCGCGCGCCAGCCGGGCGACGCCAACGCGCATCAGCCGCGCTTACGCGGCACGGTCGTGACCGGCGCAGCGACGGGAGACGTGCAGCGATGGGTCACGCCGGTCATCGTCTGGCCGGCCGCGCATTGGGGTGGCGCAGAGCCGTCTCCGCGCGCGCAACGCAAGATCTTGGCGCAGTCACCGGCATAGGTGCGCGCGCAATCGGCGTCGGCGGTACCGGTCAGCGCGCTGCAGTCGGCCGCGCCGGTCACCTCGCGATGGCAGGCGCAGAGGGCCGTCTCGGCCGCCGTGGTCGTCACCGTCATCGTGGGCCTGAGCTTGCTTTCGCCCGGCCACACGTAGAGCTCGGGCAGCTCTTCGCCGAGTGGCCACAGCGACGACATCTGGAAGACGTGCTTCGGCAAGAAGAAGCGCAGCCGGAAGCGATCGCCTTCCAAAAACGCGGCCACCACGGTGGTGCCATCGACGGTATTGACCACCATGGCCTCCGACCGCCCCGGCTCTTCGACGACGGCCGCACCCGCCTTGCACGAGATGCGCACCCACTCCCGCACCAGATACGCGGTGCAGCCCGACCGCACCAGGTCTTGCAACGAGCCAAACAGACGCTCGCCGTCTTTCACGTCGCCAAGATCCACGAGGTCCGGCAGAGGGCCATCAGGCTTCTGCGCCGTCTTCTTCTCGCGCGGCCAGCGCACCGCGGTGCGCCAGTCGTTGGCCGTCGGTACGGCCGAGCGCCCCACCGGCGGCGGTGGAGCCGGCTTCGGCGCAGCGACGGTCCCCGCCATCGCGCGGGCAAGGAGCTCGGCCACCGCCGCGTGGCCCTTGGGCGTCATGTGCAAATCTCCGTCGAGAAACGCGCCCGGCTCAGCCGCCGCCAGCGCCGGCCAGGCATCCACGCCGCGCGCCCCGAGCTCGTCGGCATCGTTGAGCACATCTTCGACCAGCACCCGCGTGCCAGACAGATCGATGGCCGGGACATGATATTTCGCCCACTCCGTCGACGAGACCTGTACGTCGAGCGGCAGCACCAGCACCACCAGCTCGGCCCCGTTGGCGTCGCACAGCGCCTTGGCCGTCACCAGATGTTGACGTAGCACCGACTCCGAATGGACCGCCGGATCCGACGTGGACAGGATCGTTTTCAGATGGCCGTCGAGCTTGTCGCGTTGCGCCAGTTGCCCGATCCCCACCTGGTCATGGGTCTCCTTCAGCTTGAGCTCCAGCTTCTGACGCGCCTCAGCGGCCAGCTTGATCTGTTCTGCCGTCGCTGGGATGGGCCGAGAACCTTCGCCGTAGTACACGCGCACGATGTCGCCGGGGTTGGCGTGGGCCGCGCGCAAGGTGCCGATGCCGTATTCCTCGTCGGAGAGGAGCTCGGTGACTTTCTTTTGGAGCTCGAAGTCGGCTTTGGCGAGCTCACGACGGGCGGCCTTGGCGTCGGTCTGACGCTTTTGGCGGTCGGCCTCGGCGGCGTCGAGGCGCTGCCTGCGCTGGGCATCCGACAGCACGCTCGCCTGACGCAAGTCTTTCCAGGTCCCCTCCGACGGGACGCCGCCATCCTCTGCCGACGAGCCCAGTCGATACCACAGGCCGCGCAGGGCAAACATGGCGTGCGAGTCGCGCATCAGCCAGCTGCGACCAGGAAACCAGCTCGGCTGCGCCGGCGCGTTCTCCTTGCGCACCGCCCATCCGTCCCACACCCGATGTCGTGTGGAATTGGCATGCGCAGCCTCGAACAGGTCATTGGACAGATTGACCGTCCAGATGACCGTCTTGGGCTTCCGTTTCGGCAACAGCTCGGCCAGGACGGCGTTGTATTCGGCCGGACCATAGGTCGGCACGCCAGCATTGCGCACGGTGCGCGAGGTCTTCGTCGCCAGCGCCGCCGAAAACGTCGCATGGTCCTCGACGCCGAGGCCAAATACTTGCGAATCGCCCACCACCAAGATTTCGTTGCTGGCCGGCGTCCAGTCCACGCCGCGATAGCCGTCGCTGTTGACTTCGATCTGCGTCACGGGATTGCCGGAAAAGGAAATCTTCTCGTGCCTGTGGGGCGCCAGCCTGACGCCTAGCTGGTCGTCGGAAACGTAGACATTGAGGTGCGGAAACGCGCCTTTGTCCCGCAGGCGAAATCCGACCTCGACGAAGACCAAGCCGACGGCGAGGCCCCCAAGAATCTGCAACATCCGGCGCGTGCGAGTCATGCGGGTTTCATTGTAGCTCGGAACCCTGAGAGGGTTCCGAACCTCCGACGCTCCGATTGTAGCTCGGAACCCTGAGAGGGTTCCGAACCTCCGACGCTGCGCGCGGGCAAAGCCCGACGCTGCGCTATGGAAAGAGCTCAGACTGGCTGGGAGTCGGGCTCAGGTGCGCGCGATGACCAGCTTGGCTACTGGGTCCAGGAAGGCTTGTGGGGCGTCTTCCCAGGCCGCTACTCTCGTCGGTACTGACTCGGGCTTGAAGCCACCGTCGACGATTAGCGACAGTACCTTGGGTAGATCGGCGCGGGCGTTGACCAACCCCGTGCACAACGTGGCCGCACCCAGCCACATGTCCCACAGCGGGATTGGCGTGGCATTGCCGGGATAGGCACCGACGCTGGTACAGATGCCACCTGGCGCCACCGAGCGCAGCGCGGTCGCCAACCCTTTGGGATGCCCGCTGGCGTCGACGACGACGCCAAACGGGCCGAGCTTCTCCGGGAATCCACCCGCCGCCTCCACCGCCTCGGCTCCCATCGCCTGCGCCGCAGTCAGTCGACCGGCGTCGCGATCCACATAGACGACCTCCGCGCCCAGCGCCCGTGCCATGGCCGCGGCATATAGGCCAATACTCGCCGCCCCACCACCGACGACCAACACCGCCGCGCCCGGCCGCGCCGCCAACGGCGGACCCACCGTGCGCCAGGCATCGGGCAGGTTGTCGCTGGCACTGGCTACGAAGGCCGGCGTGATCCCTGCTGGCAACTTGACCAGCATCGCATCGGCGTACGGCACCCGGACCAGATCCGATGCGGCGCCACCCCACAGCCCACAAATGGGCCCCAGGCCGAAGGCCGACATGGCCGGCACCGTCGAGCAATAGCCAGTCATCCCCGCCAGACAGCGCGCACACGTCCCGCAAGAAATCTGGCACGGCACGACCACCACGTCGCCGACCTGCACCGCGGTCACGTCGAGCCCCGTCGACACCACCTCGCCGACCATCTCGTGCCCGAACGCGAATGGTCCCGGCAACGGCAAGCGACCGCGCAAGATGGCCACGTCGAGATCGCAGCGCGCGGCCGCCGTCGGCCGCACCAGCGCATCTCCTTCCGACATCAGCGACGGTGGCGCCACGTCGCGCCACGCGAGTTTGCCTTCCCCGAGATACGTCAGCTCACGCATGCCGCGCATCCTAGCTCAAAAGTAACCACTGGTCACTAGCGGCCGATCAACCCTGCCGCGTCGCCTCGGCAATGGCCGCCAGGAGGGTCACACTGTCGGAGGGCTTGCGCACGAAAGCGCGTCGCGGCGATGCCAGGACATCTTCACTCGGCGCCCGATTGCCGCTGTAGAGCACCACCGGCATCTCGGGATACAGCGTCGTCAGCCGCCGCGCCAGCTCATCTCCGTCGAGCCGCGGCATCACGATGTCGGTGACGACGACCTGAAAATCGCTGACCCGCTCGAGAAGGCCCAGCGCCTCGAGCCCGTTGTTCACCGCGATCACCTCGTAGCCCGCACGTTCCAGCACCCGCGTCGTCGTCCGCCGCACCAGCAGATCATCCTCCACGACCAAGGCCCGCGTTCGCATCGTCGTGGACAGCGCCTTCGGATCGGCGGGAGGCGCCACGGCCGCGTCGACCGACAGCCCAAGGCGCAGCTCGAACGTCGTCCCATGCCCCGGGGTGCTCTCGACCTCGAGCGTGCCCCGATAGCGCGCCATCACCGCCCGCACCGTCGCCAGCCCGAGCCCGGTGCCGGTTGCCTTGGTGGTGAAAAACGCGTCGAAGGCATGCGCTTTGGTCGCCGCATCCATGCCCACGCCAGTATCACTCACCGTCAGAACGCCCATCTCTCCGTCGCGCCTGACCCGAAGGCTCAAGGTTCCGCCATCGGGCATCGCATCACGCGCATTGACCGCCAGGTTGAGCAACACTTGCTCGAGGCCCACGCGCGACGCCGATACCACCACGCCGTCGCTCAGCTCACACACCACCAGGGTCTTCGTACCCAGGAGCCGCGGCAGCATAGAGCCCAGCGAACGCACCAGCAGACCCAGATCGACCGCGGTCGGGGCTCCTTCGTGACCCTGACCCAGCGACAAGAGCTGGCGGGTGATCAGGGTCGCCCGCTGTGTCGCTGCGTCGAGATCGTCGAGCACCTCGACCAGCTCTTGGTCGTCGGGCGGAAGCGCTTCCCGCAGGTGACTGCCCGTGCTGCCAATCACCGCCAACAGATTGTTGAAGTCGTGGGCGATGCCGCTCGACAGATTGCCCACCAGCTCCATCTTTTGCGCGCTGATCGATCGGCGCAGCGCCTCGTCCCGCTCGCGCGCGCTGGCCTCGGCGCGCTGATGCGACTCGCGCAGCGACGCCAGCGTGCCATGCAACAATACGGTGGTCAGAATCACCGTCGCCGACAGCGCGATCCAGGAGTTGATCGGGCTGTAGGGCACCATGGGCACCGGCAGGAGCTGCTTCATCTCCAGCACCACGATGAGCCCACACCACGCCAGCGACGCCAGCGCCAGCACCAGCGCCGACCGACTGCCCACCAGCGTGCCGACGATCATGATGCTGACCGTGAAGATCGCCGCGTTGTGTCCCTGCATCCCGCCGAAGAAAAACATCGCACCGGCGATGAGCGCCCAGAAGAACAGCGACAGTGTCCACGCCGCCGCAACGACATATCCTCGACGGACGATCACCCCGAGGCCGAGCACCACCACCATCGCCGCCCCATAGAAGCCAAACGAGACCACGGGCTTGTTGCGGCTATCGAACAGCGACCCGACGAACGCCAACACGGCTATCGCCGCCATCGCCCGCAAGATCGGCAACAGCAACTTCGCCTTCCGCCGCACCTCTGCATCCGTCAACGGCATTCCACCCCACCTGTCCCGCCCGTAGCTGGTTTACAAAGCCAAGCCCACCCGGAAATCGATCTCGTGAATCATCGTGTGCTGCGGCGCCAGTGTCTGCGAGGCGTCGAGATTGCTGAGGATGTAGTTGGCCGACAGCCGGATATGCCGCGTCCACCACATGTTGGCGCCCAACCCGAACGCCCAGAAATCATAACGCGCACCGAGCGGCGAGCCGTCGGTGACCATGCCTTGTGCCGTCCCTGGGCCGTAGTCGATACGGGCGAACTCGTAGCGCGCCACCAGCTGCACATGGAAGTTGCTGGCCGGCGCATCGCCTTGCCGGTTGAACGTCGGCGGCGTCTCGAGGCCCGGCTCTGGCAGCACCGATTGGTCGCCAAGCGGCCAGTACGACAGCTGGACATAGGTGCCGTGACTGGAGATAAGGCCGCCTTTGCGCTGCGCCACCGCCGTCGAGATCAGGTTCTCGTCGGCCTCTTCGTGCAGGTAGATGTACTCGCCGCGCAGCTGAAACTTCCAGACCGGCATCACCAGCTCGACCGCGGCGCGGCCGGTGGTGCCTTCGGGGACCACGCCCACTTGCCCGCCGGCAGCATTGTTGTACACCGTCTTCAAGATGGCCTGGTTGCTCTGCAGCGTGAGCCAGTTGTTGGATTGCGCCGCCGCCGAGCCGCCGAGATACGGCTGATTGGTCAGGTGCCGTAGCCCCCAGTGCCCCGACGCGCCAAGCTGGAGCTTCTTGAACGGCGTCTTCATGCGCGCCAGCGGACGCACGAACAGACGGCCCAGCACGTCGAAGTTGTTGTCGAGGTTGGCCAGGTTCACGCCGCTGCCGTTGGAGATCCCGACCGAATAGTAAAAGAGAAAATCCTTGGGGCTGCCGTACAGCATGAGGCCCGGTTCTTTGTTCGAGAGGCCCAGGTTGCGCACCACGAACGAGCGCTCGAGAAAGTCGATGTACTTGTCCGAGGTGCGGTTCTCGAGGGTGAAGGGCAAGTCGAACTGCCCGACCTGGACATGGAACCAGTCGTGGATGTGAAAGGCGGCGAAGACGTCGGTGGCGGCGATGCCGTCGGCAAAGTTGGAAAGATCCCCCGCCACCATCCAGGTGACCTTGTCGTTGAAGAAGGAGCCGATGAGCTCTGGGCGCGCGCGGCGTAGCGCAAAGGTGTCGCGCAGCTGGCCGGCCTTCTCCGGCGTGGGGGCGTAGAGATAGACGTCGATGTGGGCGCGCAGCGACGGAGAAATGCGGAACGCGCCGTTGCGCGAGCTGATCCAGAACGAGCCGTTGGAGAAGCCGGCGGTGATGGGCGGCTCGGGCGCCGGCAGGGCGAGCTTGGCCTCGAGCAGGCGGACGCGGGCCTCGAGCGCCTTGACCTCGTCCGATGACGCCGTGGCTGGAGTGACCGTTGCTGGCGGAGCGTCTGGTGCAGGTGGCTCTTGGGCCTGGGCCAAGCCTGGAACGATCAAGCCAGTGACGAGAACCCACAACGAAGCTCGGGACAGCCCGCGGAAAGGAGACATGTCGACACAGCCTCGCCGAATCCTGTCTTTGTCACAAGATCGTTGCGCAGCCACCACCTATCCTAATGCGATCCGAAACTTAGCATTCTCAGTGCGGCTTGCGCCCGTGAGCCTCTGGCCTTAGCCGACGGTGTCGGCGTAGGTCATGACCAGATACATGACCGCTTCGGTGCTGCCGTCGTTGCGATAGGCGTGCGCCGCATCGGCCTCGAACAAGATCGCGTCACCCGTCGCCAGCGCATGCCGCACACCGCGCAGCTCGATCTCCACCGAGCCCTTGGTCACGACCAGGTTCTCCACAGTGCCCGGCGCATGCGGCTCGGCGTGCTCGGTGGTCTTGGGCTGTAGGCACAGCTCGTAGAACTCCACCCGTCGCGGCGTGTCGACGGGAAACAGCGCCCGCGACGTGAACCGCGCATCCCGGCTCCCCAGCATCTTGGCGTCGGCACGTCGCAACACCTTGGGCCCACTGTCGCCCCGCGCCGAAATCAGCGTCGAGAAAGTGACCCCGAGCGCCCGCGCGATCTTCCACAAGACATTGATCGTGGGCGCGCTCTGGCCGAGCTCGATCTGCCCCAGCATGGCGCGGCTCACCCCCGACTGCTGCGCCAGACCTTCTAGCGAAAGAGCATGCTGTTGTCGCAAGCGCCGTAGATTCGCGCCCACGACGGGGGCAAGGTCCGTCCCGTCGGTGTCGCTGTCGAGCGGCCGCGGCGATTTCAAGGCCTTGGGCGGCTTCGGGAGTTTCGGCGCCTTCGACGCTGCACGTTTCATGCGCGGAACATATCAGGTTACTGTACGGCATGGTCCTCGCCGCCAAGATCGCCACCGGCTTCGTCGCCGTCTCGCATGTGTGGTTCCTCATCCTCGAGATGTTCCTGTGGACCACCGCGTTTGGCGCCCGCACCTTCAAGCGCCCGCCCGAGGAAATGGCCGCCACCGCGCGCCTGGCCATGAACCAGGGCCTCTACAACGGCTTTCTCGCAGCCGGCCTCGCCTGGGGCCTCTACACCGGCGCGCGGGACGTGCAGCTCTTCTTCCTGGGCTGTGTCATCGTCGCTGGCGTGTTCGGCGCCATCACCGTCTCACGCGCCATCTTCTTCCTGCAGGCGTTGCCGGCGATCATCGCCACCGCGCTGGTGTGGTTCTCGCGGCCGACCTAAAGCCTGAACGCAGCCAGCTTGTCGGGGTTGCGCACCATGTGCACCGAGTAGACCAGAACCCCGTCGGTCTCGAGCAGAAACAGCGACTCAGGCACGCCGTCGCGGCGCAGCAGCAGCGCCGGCCAGCCATTGGCGTGCACCATTTCCGGCTGGGTGTGTGCCGCACCGCCCTTTTTGGCGAGGCCACACAAGAACCGCGACACCGCATCCGAGCCGTGCAGCTCGCGTCGCGCGGCGCTGACTTTGCCGCCGCTGTCGGTCGCGGCATGAACGTCATCGGCCAGGAGACGCACCAGCGACGGCAGATCGCCCGAGACCACCGCCCCGAAAAATCCGGTCAGGAGATCGAGATGCGCCTGTTGCGACGACGCAAACCGCGGTCGCCGGGCTTTTACATGGGCCTCGGCGCGATGGAAGATCTGCCGGCAGGTCGCTTCGTCGACTTCCAGAATCTCGGCGATCTCGCCATGTTTGTAGTCGAAGGCGGTGCGCAGCACATACACCGCGCGTTCCGTCGGTGACAGGCTCTCGAGCAGCACCAGAAACGCCAGCGAGATCGACTCCGCATCGCCCAGCATCGTCGCCGCCGACGGCCCGGTCACCACCGGCTCCGGCAACCACGGCCCGACATATTCCTCGCGTTGCACCCGCGCTGACTTGAGCTGATCGAGACACAGCCGGGTCACGATGGTGGTCAGATATGCGCGCGGAGAGTCGACCGTTGCCGTCGCTGACTGCCAGCGCAGAAACGTCTCCTGCACCATGTCCTCCGCCTCGGCCGCGCTACCGAGGAGGCGATAGGCCACGCCGAAGAGCGCTGGGCGATGCGGCTCGAACGCGTCCACGTCGAACATCATGCCATCACGAAGCCGTCAGCCGCCGCGGACCCTTGTTGGCCTCTGGTTTGCTGGCCAGCCAGCGATATTTTTGCCGCCGGCCGGCCTCTTTCTCGATGGAGCCGACGGTGTACTTGCAGATCCACTCTTTGACGCCCGCGCCGAGCCGGCCACCCAGCCACAACCAGCCTGGCCGGCCGTCGTCGGAGCGCCGGGTCTGCACGATGGCGTCGTGGCGCCCGAGGCTGATGCAGATGCCGAGCTCGCGATAGCGAAACGGCAGTTCTTGCCGGCCTTGCATCGCAGCGACGGCATTGTCGGCCGCGTGCGCGCCCATCGGCATCGCCGACCGGCAGGACATCTCGACCGGCGAGCCAGCCGATGCGGTCAAGCAGGCGGCGTCACCGACGACATAGACGTTGTCCGCGGCATGGAGGCGCGCGTCGACCGGCACTTGCCCGATGCCGTTGGTCGGCAGGCCCACCGACGCCGCCAGCGACGAGGCGACAAAGCCGCCGGCCCACAAGCAAGCGTCGAACGACACAGCGCGACCATCGCTCAGCGCAGCCGATCCCTCGGTCAACGCCGTCACGCCAGCGCCTTCCAGCACCGTCACCCCGAGCCGCGCCAGCACCCGTCGCAGATGCCGCCCGGCACCCGGAGCCAACAGCTTGTCGACGGGATCCCGGCTCACCAAGGTCACGTTCGTCAACGGATATGCCTCTGCCAGCTCGGTGGCGGCTTCGATGCCGCAGAGCCCGCCTCCGACGACCAACAACCGCCCAACCCCAGCAGTCAGCCGCGCCGCCAACCGCGCCGACGACTCCACTTCGAGGCTGAAGACATGCTCTTTGCCCTCCACCGCCACCGTCGCCCGGCTCCCCGGCGCCAAGATCAGCCGCGCATAACCCAGCACCCTGCCGTCGACCACGATCTCCGACCGGGCCACATCGAGGCCGGTCATCCGCCCGATCACCAGCTCCACGCCAGCCTCGGCCATCAGCTCCCGCAAGGACACCCGTCGCAGGGTCTGTCCGGCAGCGAGCTGATGGTTGCGAATCCGTTCGACCAGCACGTCACGGTCACTGACCAGCGTGACCACCTGGCCTTCATCCAGCGAACGCCGCGCCCGAACTGCCGCCAACGCCCCCGCGTAACCACCGCCAACTACGACTAAATTCCCCATCTCGTCCCTCCGGTCTAGTCCGTCTTAAAGCAAGACGACCTAGACCGAAGAAACGTGACGGGCTGGGCAAATTACTTGGCGAGCAGCTGAAATTGAAGCCGGAACCCTGAGAGGGTTCCGGATCTCCGACGCTCAGCATGGGCACAGCCCACGCTGAGCTACGAAACTACTTGGCGAGCAGCTCGATATCGAGGCGAATGAACACTTCCTCACCGACGACAACGCCGCCGGACTCGATGGCCTTGTTCCAGGTCAGGCCAAAGTCCTTGCGGTTGATCTTGGCCTCGGCAACGGCGCCCGAGTGCAGCTTCTGCATGAACGGATCTTTGACTGGCGGGGTCGGGCCGGTGACGGCGAAGACCACTTCTTTGGTGACCCCGTGGATGGTGAGGTCGCCCGAGAGCGCCACGCCGGTCGCGGTCTTGACGACCTTCTTGGACTTGAAGGTCAGCGTCGGGAACTTGGCTACGTCGAAGAAGTCGGGGGACTTCAAGTGGCCATCACGCTTGGGCTCGCGGGTGTTGACCGAGTCGGCGCCGACGGTGGCGGTGACGGTCGAGGTCTGGACGTTCTCTGGATCGTAGACCACGGTGCCGGTGACAGTGCCGAACGCGCCGTGCACGTCGGAGACGCCGAGGTGGCGCACCGAGAAGCCGACGGTGGAGTGGCTGGGGTCGATCTCCCAGGTGCCGGGCTTGGCAAAAGCGGGAGCAGCGACGAGGGTGACAGCAGCAAGAGCGAGCGGGAAGCGAAGCGTGGACATGAGATCCTCCTCAAAACAGCGAAATCGAAGACAGAGCGACATACCTAACCATGTCGCGGGAGAGATACAATCACCGACTGATGAAACGTCATGTTTCCAAAATGGAAACCTCGGAGCTCGGCCTCGCCGATCTGCGCGCGTTTTGCCTGGTGGTCGATCTCGGCTCGATCACCGTCGCTGCCAAGCGTCTCGGTGAGACCAAAGGCTCGATCAGCCGGCGCCTGAGCCGACTCGAGGAGAAGCTGGAAGTCCTCTTGGTGCGGCGCAGCCCGCGCCTGGTGCAGGCGACGGAGCAGGGGCTCGCCTACCGTCTGTCGGTGGGCCGGGCGCTCGAGCAGCTCGACGACGCCCACCGCGGTCTGGCCCACGCGCGCAGCGTGCCGAGCGGCTCTTTGCGGGTCACCGCACCTTACGATCTCGGCGAGGCAGTCTTCGCGCCCCTCGTCGCTGCGTTCTCGGCGCGCTATCCCAAGATCGCCGTGGAGATGATCCTCACCGAGCACATCCTCGACTTCGACCAGCATCAGATCGACGTGGCCCTGCGCGCCTCGACCCAGCTCCGCGACTCGGCGCTCATCGCCCACAAGCTCTATCAAGTCGACGCCGGCTTTTATGCCGCGCCGTCATACCTCAAGCAGCATCGCGCGCCGCGGCGGCCAGATGAGCTCGTCAAACATCCGCTACTGCTGCGCGCCGAGCGGGCCTATCAAGTGATCCTCTTGCGTCGCGGCGACGAGACTGTGTCCCTGCGCCTCAATCCGGTCATCTCCGCCTCGGATTTTTCCTTCCTGCGCGAGGTGGCCATCGCCGGCGCCGGCATTGCCTGGCTGCCGACGCTGCTCGTCGTTCGCCAGCTCGGCGACAAGCGCCTCCGTCGCGTCTTGCCCGAGTGGATCGACGATCGCCGCCCGCAGGTCTTCCTCGTACACCAGGCGCAGCAATTTCTGCCCGAGAAGACCCGCGTGTTCCGTGACTTCATGCTCAAAGCTTCGTCGACAAGGCTTGCCGATGGCTGAACCGACCGTATATCCACTCGCAATGTCTTCATTCGAGAGCGCCAGCTCCGTCGAGCCCGAAAGCACTGGCCTGTTCCGCGCCCACATTCCCGACGGCTGGCAGCAAGGCCGCGGCGCATTCGGCGGCCTGGTCCTCGGCACACTCGCCCGCGCCATCCTGGCCAGCGAGCCCGATCCGTTGCGCACCTTGCGCGCCTTCAACGGCGAGGTTTGCGGCCCCGTCTTGCCCGGCCCAGCCCGCGTCAGCGTGCGCATTCTCCGTCGCGGCAAGAGCCTGTCCAACATCGAAGCCACCCTCGATCAAGGCAGCGATATTCTGGTCCGCGCCAGCGGCATCGTCGCTGCGACGCGAAAGGCGCCCGTCGGTGTGCACGCTCCAACGGCGCCGGCGCAACCACCCTGGCAAGACATCGCGCCCGTGGCCGTCGAGGCGCCGATGGGCCCGGTCTTCGCGCGGCACTACGAGTATCGCTGTGTCGGGCCATGGCCATTTTCGGGGGGCTCGGAGCCACTCGCCGCCGGCTACATTCGCGAGAAAGTCTCGCCAGCGCGGCTCGATGTGCCAGCCATCCTCGGCTATCTCGACGCTTACTGGCCGGCATATCTCGCCTTGGTCTCGGCACCGGTTGCGCTGGCCACCGTCAGCTACACCGCCGAGCTCATGACCGATCCCACCGCGCTCGACAGCCAGACGCCGCTCTTTCACATCGGCCGTCTCACCTCGCACAGCGACGGTTTCATGGTCGAGATGCGCGAGCTGTGGAGTGGTCCGGTGCTGGTCGCGCTCAACCAGCAAACGTTCGCTTTTATCTGACCAACACCTCGAGCGGCTCCGGCCCATACACGCAAAGCCCATGCGCCTTGCGCCCCGGCTCGACGCTGAGCGACAGCTGATGCGCGCCAGAGCCCAGACGCCACGGGACTGCTAGCGACTCCACCGCGCCTTTTCCATCGTCGGGGATAGCATTCATCCGCCCCGCCACGCGACCGTCTACCCGCACCACGACGACCGAGCCCCCGTCGGGCGGCGCATGTGTCCCGGGATACTCCGACGACAGCCGGGCCCGCACGGTGATCCGGCGTTGCGCCCGCAGTCGAAAGCTCCAGGTAAAACTGCCATCGGGCGTGCCATACGCATGCGGCCGCGCGCCAGCCTGTGGTGGCTCGTAACGCCCGAGTCGCTCCCAGCGCCCAAGGTGTGGCCGCGTCGGATCCAGCCCCAAGCCGCCGTCGATGACGGTGACCTCGGACGGCTGCCGCACGATCTTGTAAATGGGGTAGAGCGGCGCCGTCCCGCGTCGCACCCCCAGCCGCGGATTGTGCCCATCGAGCCCCGCCGTCGCCGCCTCCCGCAACACCGCCCGCACATCGTCGGTGTCAGCGCGATCGACATAGACGCCAAAGTCGCGCTCGCGCCCACTCCAAGGCTGATAGATCCACACCATGGCGCCATCGATCGCATCCATCCGCGCCCGATCGAAGAAGCGCCGAAACCAGCCCACACGCCCGAGTCCCGCCCGCGCCACCGTCGCTGCGCGGGTATCGAACCCCACTTCGCCGAGCACCAAAGGCTTACCCACCACGAAATGCGCCATCTGCGCCCGATCGTCGATCAACAGATCGAGCGCGTCCGGCGTCGCCACCAGATCGGTCGCCTCCGGATACAAATGGCTGTCGCAATAGTCGATCTGCGGCAACGCACAAGCCGCCCGCCACGCCTCACGCTCGATGCGCAGCCCATATCCCCAGATGCCCGCTGACACCAATTGGCGCGGCGCCAAACGATGGACTTCGGTCGCCATCTCGCTGAGCCACCGTCGACGGGCCAGATCACCCGCCACCGACTCCACCTGTGACTCGTTGATCAGCTCCCAGGCCATCACCGTCGGATCGTCGGCATAACGCACACCGGTCCGCGCATTGGTGCGCGACAAGATCCGCGTCAGATGCGCCCGATACGCCGCCCGGATGGTCGGGTCGTCATAAAACGCGTCGCGCTCCGTCGCTGGATCGCGCCCGGCCCAGCTGAGATACATGGGCGCCCCGCCATAGTCGGCCCAATGATTGGCCAGCACGACCACGAGGCGCATGCCGTTGTTGGCCGCCGCCTCGATGACCAGGTCGAGCTGGCTCAGACCGCCGTCGACGAGCCCGTCAGGTCCGGCGCGAAAAAGCTCGTGGGTGCGCGAATAGTCGCCGGCATCGACGGCGCCTTCGCCGAGCGCCAACACCCGACCCACCCGCAAGCCGTCGTGCGCAGCGGCCGCAATCGTCTCCGCCGCGCGCGTCCGATTGACCTCACCGTGCATGACCTCGAGGTTGGCCCCGACGAACGCAAACCGTGCCGCACCGTCGACAAATCGTCTTCCGTCGACGCGGACGAAGTCGGCATGCGCCACGCCGGCCACGCACAGCAACACCCAGATGCGGAGCAGGTGCTATTTCTTGCGCGTCGCCGACCAGGTGCCGCCGGCCGACTTGGGTGCACCCTGGGGCCCGGTGTGAAACACGCCGGAGATGAGGTCGCCCTTGAGCGTCCCGATGAACTCGGTCTCGACCATGCAATTGCAGGTCGGGTCGGAGTAGGCGTCGATGTTGCCGGTCAGCTTGCGGCCGCCGATCTGCATGAACTTGATCGACAGCTCGCGCGCGTGGGTCGGGTCGGCGAGCGCGTTCATCATGACCTTGCCCTCGGCGACGCGGTTGCCGGTGTAGAGGTCGAAGCTCACGGTGCCCTTGCGGCCCGACTGAGCGCCCTCGTAGGTCCCTTCCCACTTGCCAGCCAAAAGGGTCAGATCCACGTCGCTGCCCTGCATGGCGATCGTCGAAGAATTGGAGGTCCCGCACGCGGCCAGACCGAGGGTCAGGAGGGCTGACACCCACATTGTTCGGATTCGCATGCGAGCGATTGTATCATTGTGTCCGAGACCGACACGCGCTTTACCTCCGTCGGAAATGCGGGTAGCGTCCGGCGATGTTCGGTGTGAAATGTTTCGCTGTGTTCGCCTTGTTGAGCCTCGGCGGATGCGTCGACGAGACAGCCCCCGTCGTCGACGACGCCGGGCCGCCCGATCTCGGCTTGGGCTTCCCGACGTCGAGCGCGGTGACCATCATCGTCGAGCCCAGCGACAAGGGCGCGGCGTTGGTCAGCGCCATCAACGGCGCCAAGACCTCCATCGACATGAGCATGTATCTGTTGTCGTCGTCGGACGTGATCGGCGCGCTCAAGGCCCGCGCCAAGACCATCCCCGTCCGCGTGGTCCTCAACGCCCAGTTTCCCCCCGGCACCACGCCAGCCAACCCCAACACCTACGTCTACACCGAGCTCCGCAACGCTGGCGTCAGCGTGCACTGGGCGCTGCCGCAATTCACCTTTACCCATGCCAAATATCTCATCCTCGACAAGACCACGGCGTGGATCATGACCATGAACACCACCCAGAGCTCACCGACGAGCAACCGCGAATATTTGGCCGTCGACTCCGAGCCGGCCGACCTCGCCGAGCTGCAGACCCTCTTCGACGGCGACTTCAACAACGCCCCCGTCGCCGCGGTGGGGCCGTTGGTCGTCTCGCCCGACAATTCCCGCGATCGCCTGGTGCAGCTCATGTCGTCGGCGCAGCAGACCATGGACGTCGAGGTCGAGTCGCTCTCCGACACTGCTCTCGTCGGTGCCATGCTGGAGCGCAAAGCCGCCGGCGTCGTGGTGCGCGCCGTCATCGAGAAGGGCCCGCTGACCAACGCCCAGCAGATCGCGCTCGACCAGCTCACCCAGGCTGGCGTTCCTGTCGTCAACCTCGGCACCCGCCTCGAGTGCCACGCCAAGTCCATCGTCGTCGACAATCGCGTCGCCTACGTCGGTAGCCAGAACTTCACCTCGGTCTCCTTGGCCCAAAATCGCGAGATCGGTATCGTGACCACCTCAGGCGTCAAGACCATCGCCGACACCATCGCCGCCGATTTCAAGGGCGGCCTCGCCTTCTGAAGCGTTCTGAGTGATGAGCAAATCCAGCGACGACGAGATCGGCGCCGACCTCTTCCCCAATGCACCCCCGTCGCTGGCGGTGCGCGTGGTGCTTGGCCTCAGGCGCTTTTTACAGAAGCTGACCGATAGCCTGGCGCCGGTAGAGCTGGCCCTGTTCGAGCGCTCGGTGGGCCTGGCCCAGACCAAGCTCTTCGGTGCCGCCGCCAGCCTGGGCCTGGCCGACCTCCTCGTCGCGGGACCCCTCGACGCTGCCGACCTGGCCCGCCACACCAACACCGATCCGGACACGCTCCACCGCGTGCTCCGGGCCCTGACCGTGCTCGGTCTGTTTCGGCTGCGCAGCGACGGACGCTTCGAGAACAATCGGCTCTCGCGCGGCTTCTTGAGCGGTCGCCGCACGCGCAGCCGGCAGTGGGCCGAATATTTCTCCAGCGTCTCCAACGTCGCCGCCTGGAACGATCTCCACAACACCCTGCGCACCGGCGGCAACGGCTTCGAGCATGTCCACGGCATGAGCGTCTGGGACTGGTTCGACGCCCACCCCGACGAGCGCGAAGCCTTTGCCCAGGCCATGATGGGCATCACCACCTCCAACGCCCCCGTCATCGCCTCGCGCTATCCGTTCGCCGAGCTGCGCCGCGTCTGCGACGTCGGTGGCGGCCGCGGCACGTTGCTGTCCGAGATCCTGCTCCGCCATCCGCACCTCGAGGGCGTGCTCTGCGACAGCGCCGGCGTCCTCGAGTCGGCCAGAGAGCTCCTCGCGCGTCGCGGCGTCCTCGATCGCACCGAGCTCGTCCCCGGCAGCTTCTTCGACTCGGTGCCGCTCGGCTGCGACGCCTACATCATGAAGAACATCCTCCACGACTGGGACGACGCACGCTGCCGTCACATCCTCGGGGTCACCCGCCGCTCCATGCAGCCCGGCCAGCGCCTCATCCTCTGCGAAGCCATCGTCGAGCACGACACCCAAGACCTCGGCGCGCTGGCAGACGTCCAGATGATGATGGTCTGCTCCGACGGGCGAGAGCGCAGTCGCGCCGAATTCAGCAGCCTCCTCGCGTCCACCGGCTTCCGGCTGGGCCGCGTCTTCCCATACCCGACGGTGTCGGTTCTCGAGGGCATCGCCGTCTGAGTGGTGGTGGTGATTCGTGTCGCTTCTTTTACAGGGAGCGGAAGCGTGAGATGGGAGCTCGGAGGGAGATAGATCGGAATTATTTTTGGCGTTCGTTCCGTCGGTGCAGTCCCAAAAAATTTCTGACCTCACTCCGACTCCCTGCTCACGCTTCCGCTCCCTGTAAAAGGAGGCTGCGCGACTCACACCGTCGCTGCGATCTACCAAACGGCGGCGCGTAACCAGCCTCTCGACAAGCCGGGTGGGGATGGGGCGGAGAAACCGGTACTGTGGATGCAGGAGCGCTCAGCCACAGTACCGTCGGGGGGGAACTATTTGACGTCGGTCTCGCCTTCGGTCATGAGCTCGGGCATCGCCTTGCAGATGCCGGCGTGCGCGCACAGCGACTTGCGCTGATCGAGGGACATCTTGGCGTGGCCAGCCTTGTCCGCGCCGCCATGGGCAGCCAGCGACTTCGACTTGTCGACGAGTGCCTCGGGGTTGGAGCCAGCCGCGGCGAGCCGGTTGGAGACATCGGCCTTGAGCGGAATGGCGACGCCGTGCATGACGCGGCCAGGCGTGATGCTGCCTGGTCTGGCCGACTGACTGGCCGGCTGGGTCGACGCGCGCAGGCTCGAACGATCGGCCAGAGAGCGCTCGGGATCCACGCCGGCAGCCTCGAGACGATTGCGATATTCGGCCTTCATCGGGATGGCCACCGGGTGCTTGATGACGTCGCGCGAAGCCTGGTGCTGGGCAGCGGGACGCTCTGCAGTGGAGACCATGCGCGCCTCGAACGGGCTCTGGCGCTCGGCACGATCGCCGCGGCCGTCCTGATGCTGGATGCGCATCTCGTACTGCGCCTTGAACAGGTGAGGAGGAATCTCTGCCAGAGCCGGGCTCGCTGCCCCGGCCAGGATGCCTGCAACTGCAACTCCATGGAGCATTCTCATGAACACCTCCGATGTGAGAACGCCGGTGGTGCACACTGCACGCCAATGCCAACTACCTGAAATCATTTCGACGTAACTGTCGTCAGCGACGACAGTCGACAGCTTCACCGTTAAGAAACTAAAACCACTGCACCGTAGCCGGCAACGTAAGCCGTCGCTTCACGGCGTGACCCTTCAGAAATCTGAGGGCCTCGGGCAGGCTACTGACGACCGTGTAAGGCATCGGCAGCGGCTTGACCAAAAAGATGGTGCTCAGCACGAAGCGGAGTGCGCCCGATGTATGAATCATCGCACCTGCGACGCAGTTCTTGCGCGTGGCTGCATCGGTGTCGGCGATGAAGCGTGCGGTCTTCTCGCGGTGGCCGGCGCTGTTCTTGTACGAGTGCACCCAGGTGATGACCACGAAGGGCTGGTCTCGACGGTTGTAGGCGTAAGTGGCCTGGAAATAGTTCTCCAGATCCTCGTCGGTCTGCTGGCCATGCCAGTTGACGCGCACGATGGGCCAGGCATCGGTGTTGACGACAATCGCGGACACGGTCACTCCTGAAGGTCGGCCATTCGCGGCCGGGATGAAGGCCTAATCCGCCGACCGTTTTCCCATGATGAGGTCGTCTTGCTTCGGTGGCGGCGGGATCGGCTTGGGCGGCTTTTTCTTGGGTGGAGATTCGTTCTTACCGACGATGGCGTTTTCGGAATCGGCGTGGCTCGCTTTCACTTGGGCCACCGTCAACAGCGACACCAGCGCGGCGAGCTCGAGTGCGCGAGACGGACGTCGACGAAACCGCACCCGCCCGGCCTCGTCGCTGCGATAGCGGATGCACATCTCACCCGGCGTCGCCAACACCGCCCGGGCCTGTCGCTCGCTCAGCGCCGACAGATCCACCACCGAGGTGCGGCAGCGTTCGCAGCGACGGGCCACGTCGCCGGCCATCTGCTCCCAGTCTTCGTGACAAGGCGACACGATGGGCAGGAGGCGACGGTGCATGTCTCACGGTGACACGTCTTTACCTACGTCGCCACTGGCACCAGCCACGCCTCCGTGCTACCCGATGATCATGTTCAGAGGTGGCTCTGCAACCGCGCCGTGTTTCCGCCATCCGTCCGCGCCGGCCACCACGACCTGCGCCGGATGCCTCTCCGCCATCTGCGAGGTGTGCGAGACCTACGACGCCGCCGAGCGCTACTGCCCGCCCTGCGCCCAGCGTCGCCGTCGACGACGCTCGTTGCTGCGGGCCGCGGTCGCGGTCTTCGGCCTCGCGTTCATCGGCACTGCCGTCGGTGTCATCGGCTGGTCGGGCTCGCGCAAGAAGGGCTTCGACTACGGTGTCCGCGCCGGCACCGTCTGGGATCTGACCGCCAAGCTCGACCGTGAGCCCTGCGATCGCAAGGCGGTCCTCGAGCTTGGCGAGACCCTCGGCGAAGCCGGCGATCTGCGCGGCGTCCTCAAGCTCACCGACGGCTTTTTCGCCCGCTGCGGCGACTATCCGCGCCTGCGCTGGCAGAGCTACGCCGCACACCGCGATCTTTCCGAGCACGAAGCCGCCATCGTCGACGCCACCAAGCTCATCGACAATAACCCCGCCGACAAAGACTTCTGGTGGTGGCGCGGCAGCATCCACGATCGCGCCGGCCATCTCGATCTCGCCATCGCCGACTACAAACAAGCCCTCACCCTCCAGCCCGCGCTCTCCAGCGTGCCGTTCTGGCTGGCCACTCTCTACGAACGCGCCCACCGTCCCTGCGACGCCATCGAGCCCCTCGCGCTCTTCGTCGCACGCCACCCAGCGCCCGAGCCTCACACCACCGACCGCTGGGCCACCCTGCGCCAAGACGCCGAATCCAGAATGGCCCGCCTGGCCGAGACCTGCGCCAAGTAGCCGCGCACGATCGCGACGGTGGTCGTCGTGAAGCTTCCTTTCACAGGAGTCGGAAGCGGGAGACAGGAGCTCGGAGGGAGGCAGATCAGAATGAATTTGATCCGGTCCGCGATCGGATTGGTCCTCGTTCGGGCTCCGGCGCCGGGATTCGCGGGACGTCCGATCAGATCAATCCAATCCAATTCTGTCTCCCTCCGTCTCCAGTCTCACGCTTCCGCTCCCGGTAAAAGGAAGCGCCTCGACTGGCCAACTCGTCACTTATCGAGCACGCTCTTCGCCTTGCGGGCCGGAGCACCGTCAGGCAGCGACGAACTGACGCTCGACCAGTCTCTTGTACAAGCCCTCTTCGGCCATCAGCGCCTGGTGGGTGCCTTCTTGGACGATGCCGCCGCCGTCGATGACGACCACCCGGTTGGCACCCAGCACCGTCGACAAACGATGCGCGATGACCAGGGTGGTGCGGCCGCGCATGAGGCGTTCCAGCGCTTCCTTCACGAGGTGCTCGCTTTCGGCGTCGAGCGCCGACGTGGCCTCGTCGAGAATGAGGATGCGCGGATCTTTGAGGACGGCGCGGGCGATGGCCACGCGCTGTTTCTGGCCGCCGGACAGCTGGATGCCGCGCTCGCCGACCAGGGTCTTGTACCCGTCCGGGAACAGGCTGATGAAGCTGTGGGCGTTGGCCACCTTGGCTGCGGCGATCACTTCCTCGTCGCTGGCGTCGGGCCGGCCATAGCGGATGTTGTCGGCGATGGTGCTGGAGAACAAGATCGGCTCCTGCGCCACAGTGCCGATCTGCCGTCGTAGCCAGCTCGGCTCGAGCTCGCGCAGATCGTGTCCGTCGACGAGAATGGCGCCGCTGACCGGATCGTAAAAACGCATGACCAGCGCCGCCAGCGTCGACTTGCCCGCACCCGATGGGCCGACCAGCGCCACCACCTCGCCGGGGGCGACCTCCAGCGACAACGACTTGAGCACGCCGGCGTCTGGCCGCGACGGGTAGGCGAACGTCACCTTCGAGAACGCGATGGCGCCCTTCAGCGACGGCAGCTCCATCCCGCCTTCGGGCACGATGTCGGGCTTGCGGTCGAGCAGCTCGAACACGCGCTGCGCTGCACCCACCGCCTTCATGAAGTCGGCCCACAGATCGGCCAGGGCGCCGAGCGACACACCGACGATGAGCGTGTAGATCAAGAACGAGGTCAGCTGACCGGTGGTCATCTCTTTGTTGAGCACCAACTTGCCGCCGTACCAGAACACCAGCGCCGCCGCCGCATAGCCGGCAAACGACACCACCGCCAGGAACAACGAGCTGGCCCGCGAGCGCCGCTTGGCCAGCAAGAACGATTCGTCGTTCTGTTTCTTGTAACGCGCCACCTCGGCCTTTTCGGCAGCAAATGCGCGCACCGTGCGCAAGCCGCCAAAGGTCTCGTCAGCGACGGCGGAGGCATCGGCCAGCCGATCCTGAACCTCTTTCGACAGCTTGCGGACCTTGCGTCCGTAAAACACCGCACCGACGGCGATGGCCGGCACCACGCCGAGCATCAACAGGCCCAGCTTCGGCGAGGTGTAAAGCAACATGCCGATGCCGCCGATGCCGGACGCGAGATTGCGCAGCACCATGGAGATGTTGGCGCTGACGGCGCCTTGCAACACGGTCGTATCCGCTGACAGCCGGTTGGTCAGGTCGCCGGTGCGCTGGCCGTCGAAGAAGGCCACGTCTTGCTCGAGAATGCGCCGATAGAGCGCCTCGCGCAGCCGGGTGATGGCGCGCTCGCCAGCGACGGTAAAAAGGTAAAAGCGGCCGGCGATCGAGAGCGCCTGGATCACGGCGACCACGACCATGGTGATGATCAACAGATTGAGCAGCTCCGGCCGATCACTCGGCAGCCAGGACGGGGTCGGCTTGCCGTCGGCGGTGTCGAGCACGAGACGCATGCCCTGCGGGTAGAGCAGGCCCATCGCCGAGCCGAGAACGAGCAGAATGGTGCCGGGGATCAACAGGCCCGCTTCGGGCCGGGCCAACGACATGAGCCGTCGCAGCGCGGGGCCGAGCGGCGGCCGTTTGCGAGGCGGAAGTGGCGGGGGAGTGGTCACGCCGCGCACTTTGGCACAGGTGGGCAACGGCGGCCACGCTGTCCGCGCCGCCGGAATGTAAAGTTGGGGTAGATTGCCGGGGATGCGCCAGATCATCGACGGAGTGTTTGCGTGGGATTGGTTTTCCGAGCGCCACGGCTATGACTTTCACGGCTATCTGGTGGTGACCGATGAGGAAGCGCTGATCGTCGATCCGGTCGATCCCGATGCCGAGACGCTGGCCGCGCTCGTCGCTGCCAAGCCGACGCGCATCGTCCTCACCAACCGCAATCACTACCGCGCGGCCCAGCGGGTCAAAGAATCGACGGGTGCCCGGGTCACGGCGCATCCCGACGACACGGCGTTCATCGTCGAGCGCGGCGTCATCGTCGACTATGCACTCCACCCCGGCGACGTCATCGGGCCGTTCACCGTCGTGGGTGCGCCTGGAAAGTCGCCAGGAGAGGTTGCGCTCTATTGGCCAGCTCGTCGCCTGCTCCTCGTCGGCGACGCCTGTGTAGGCGCGCCGCCGGGCCAGCTACGCCTCTTGCCCGACGCAGTCCTCGACGACAAACCCCGTTTGATCGCCAGCCTGCGCGCGCTGGCCACGCTCGACATCGACACGCTGCTCGTCGCTGACGGCGAATGCATACTGACCGGCGCTGGCCACGCGTTGACCGAGCTGGTGCAGCGCCTGTCGTGAAGGCACTCGAAAAGCGCGTCATCGCCTGTCGCGCCTGTCCGCGCCTCGTCGCCCACCGCGAGGACATGGCCGCACAGCGACGGAAGGCGTACGCCACCGAGACCTACTGGGGTCGCCCCCTTCCCGGCTTCGGCGACCGCAACGCGCGCATCATCGTCTGCGGTCTCGCGCCAGCGGCACATGGGGGCAACCGCACCGGCCGCGTCTTCACCGGCGATCGCTCCGGCGACTGGCTCTACCGCGCGCTCCACAAAGCGGGCCTGGCCAACCAGCCCGAGGCCGTCTCCGTCGACGATGGCCTGGTCTTGCACGGCGCCTGGGTCACCGTCGCCGTTCGCTGCGCGCCGCCTGACAACAAGCCGACGCCGGCCGAGCGCGACACTTGCCAGCCTTTTCTCGTCGAGGAGCTGCGCCTCCTGCCTGCCCGCGTCGTCGTCTGCCTCGGCGGCTTTGCGCTCGACGCCATGCTGGCCGCGCTCGCCACCCTCGGTCACCAGCGCAAACCCAAGCCCAAATTCGCCCACGGCCTCGAGGTCACCGTCGGCCCCTACACGCTCGTTTGCTCGTATCACGTGAGCCAGCAAAACACCTTCACCGGCCGGCTCACCGAGCCGATGCTCGACGCGGTCTTCGCGCTGGCGAACTCGCGAACATGACCCCGCCCGGCGACGAAGCCGGCCCCCGCGTCGCCCGGCTCTTACAACAAAGCCTGTCGCTCGTGCTGTTGTGTGCCTGGCTGTCGCTGCTCGTCCAGTTGCGCGTCCTCATGGGCAGTCACGGCCTCAGCCCTGCCGCGCACTGGGTCGAGGCGCTCTCCGTCGCCAAGATCGGCTTTTGGGCCTATCCATCCTGGCTCCGCATCACTGGCGCCAGCGACACCATCATGTTTGCCGGCGTGTGGCTCGGCATCGCCCTGGCGCTGTTCGGCACCGCAGGCAAATTCGTCCGTGTCGGCCTGTTCCTGCAAGCGCCGCTCTATCTCGGTCTCACCCTCGCGGGCGGCACCTTCTTTCACTTCCAGTGGGACCAGCTCTTCGTCGAGTCGGCGGTGCTGGTGGCGCTGTTGCCGCGCGATCGCCGCTCGTCGCTGGCGCTGTTTCTGGTACGTGCCTTGCTTTTCAAGCTCTATTTCGAAAGCGGCATCGCCAAGGCCGAATCCCATCTCGGCGACTGGTGGAACGGCTCGGCGATGACCCACTACTACGAGACCGCGCCGCTGCCGGCCAGCCTCGCCTACTGGATGCACACGCTGCCCCGTGGCTGGCATCACCTCGAGAGCTGGGTCACGCTCGGGCTCGAGCTTGGCCTGCCATGTCTGTTCTTCGTCCCCAAACGCCGCATCCGTCTCGTCGCTGCGCTGGCCTTGACCGGCTTTCAGATCCTCAACTGGGCCACTGCCAACTACGGCTTTTTCGTGCCGCTGGCCGTCGTCCTTCATCTCTCTCTCGTCGGTGAGCGCGATGTAGCCCGCCTCGGCGACTGGCTGCGCCGCCGACTCCGACGCCCGACCTATCAACCAGAAAACGCGCATCCCCGTCGCAGTGTCACCGTCGCGCTAGGTGTCTTCGCCGCGGCCTGGCTGAGCGCTTCCACCGTCGAAGCGCTGGACGACTTTGCCGGCCTCACGGGCCCACTCATGCCCGTGCGCCGGCTCTATCTTCCGTTCCAGCTCTTCAACACCTACCACCTGTTCGGTCACATCACCATCGACCGCATCGAGCCCGAGCTGCAAACCACCGACGACGACATCACCTGGACCGCGCACCCGCTCCGCTATCAGCCGGCCGACCCCAGGGGCCCACTGCAGCGCGCCTCGCCCCATCAACCACGCGTCGCGTTTCAGATGTGGTTCTACGGCCTCGCCCCCCAACGCACCCCTTTGTGGGTCCGGGCGCTCGTCGACCACGTCTGCAACGAGCCGGCCACCGTCGAGAGTCTGTTCATGGCGCCGTTGCCGCCACACCCCAAAGCAGTCCGCCTGGTCTTCTGGAAATCGCAATTCTCGACGCCAGATGACCGAAGGGCCACCGGTATGCTATGGACCCGAACCTTGCAGGATCAAACCAACCCTGTGATATGCGACACACAGAACGCGGCTGAAGCTGAAGGAAGCTAGTCGCCGTTTCTCCGTATGTTCACCGGGGCACAGACTCACTTAGGGAGACAGCACATGACCAGGAACCTTGGCCTGATGATGGTGACGGCGGCGATGGCGGCAGGTTGCGGCAGCAACGGGGCGGACGTGGAGCGGTTTCTACAAGCCTCGGCCAAGGCGACCTGCGCATGGGAATACAAGTGCTGTACCGACCGGGAGATCCTTCTCACCGACGGGACCAAGTACAAGAACGAAGAAGAGTGCTACCCCTACAAGTACCTCGCGCTCGTCGACCAGCTCTATCTCGAGCGCCTCGCCGCGGGCGAAGGTCGCATTCGCGTCGACAACACCAAAGCCGACGCCTGCCTGAAGCAGCTCGAGGGCAAGCTCTGTAACCCGATGCCGGGCATGCCGGCGCCGGTGGTCGATCCCACCGCCATCGATCCCTGCACCGAGGTTCTCGTCGGTGCCACCGGCATCGGCGGCTCCTGTATCTATCGTGATGAATGCGTCAAGGGCTCTCACTGTGTCGTCGACGCGTCCACCGTCGGCCGCGGCGTCTGCGTGCCGTACCAGCAGGAAGGCGACATCTGTAACGACGACAGCGACTGCGATCCCAAGGTCAAGAACCTGTACTGCGCCAAGAAAGACTTCACCTGCCATGTGCGCGGCCAGCTCGGCGCCGCGTGTGCCTTCAGCTACGAGAACAGCAGCTCGGCCAGCGCCAAGCTGCCGATGCTGCTCGAGTGCGACGCCACCAAGTATCTGTACTGCGACCCGATCGTCTCCACCTGCCTCAGCTTGCCCGGCGACGGCCAGGATTGCCTCGATCCGTTGCCGCCCGGCGTGACCTCGACGTGCAGCACCGATCCGCGCCTCAAGCTCGTGTGCAGCACCAGCGGCACCACCAGCACCTGCCGCGCTCCTGGCGGCCTCGGCGCCGACTGCCGCACCCGCGCTTGCCAGGCCACGCTCATCTGCGACTCGAGCTCGCGCACCTGCGTCGAAGCCCCCGACCTCGGTGCTCCGTGCCCGAACTTTGTGTGCCGCACGCCTTACTTCTGCAACAACAACCTGGCGACCCCGGCCTGCGATCAGCCGGCCAGCTTCGGTGAGGCCTGCGACGTCAGCCCCAACTTCACCCCATGCGGCAGCGACCTCTATTGCGACTCCACCGTCCTCAACCGGACTTGCAAGTACCTCCTCTCCGACGGTCAGACGTGCACCAGCTCCCTCCAGTGCCAGTCGAGCAGCTGCCAGTTCGACGCTGCCACCAGTCGGCAGATCTGCCAGACCGGCGTCATCGGTGGCGTCCAGTGCATCGGGCGCTGACGGTCGCGTATGGGTTGTAGTACAGTCGACCTGTGACGAAAGAACGCGATCGCGGGGAGCGCCCCAAGAAGTCGTGGCGGGAGCTGGATGCGCAGCGTGACGGTCGCCGTTCATCGGAGCCCCGTCGCGAAGGCGGCCAGCAGGCCAACGATCGCTCTTCCTCGCAACACAAAGCCGCACTCGACGCGCTGTTCGAAAAGGGCGGCTTCTCCCAGATGGCGGAGAAGCTGACCCAGCGGTTCGGCGCGCCAGGTCGGTCGCCCGAGTTGCCCAAGGCCAAGCCTGACGAGAAGCCCGAAACCAAGCCAGAGCCCGTCGCGGCGCCCGAAAAACCCAAAGACGATCAGCGTGTGGTCCTGAAAAAAAAGCTGCTTGAGGCCGTCGCCCGCGACGAGATCTCGCGTGTCTTCGACCGCTACACCAAGCTCTACGGGATGCCCAACGACTTCGAGCTCCTCGAGCAGGGCCTCGAGCACCAAAAGCTCGACCGTCAGGGCGAGGTCCTCGCCGCCCTCGAAGAGCTGCTCGGCCGTGACAAGCCCAAGCGCTCCAAGAGCTTGGCCGGCAAGCTACGTTACATCGAAGAGACTGGCGACGATCCCGAGCTGCGCGTCGTCGCTGCCCGCATCCGCGCCCGCCTAGGCTAGGCCTCACATCTGATGACCCAGCCGCGGCTCGGACAGTCCGGGGGTGGAGGAGGGCGTAAAGGCCGCGTTCTCCAGGGTCGCTACAAGCTCGACGAAGTGCTCGCCGAGGGCGGCATGGGCGTGGTCTATCGGGCCGAGCGTGTCGGCATCGAGCGCCTGGTGGTCGTGAAGTTTTTGCACGCCATCCTGAGCGACCGCGCCGGTGCCGTCGACCGCTTCGAGCGCGAAGCGCGGGCCATGGCTCGCCTCAACCATCCCAACTGCGTGACGCTCACCGACTTTGGCCTCGACGAAGGCGCGCCCTATCTGGTCATGGAGTTCGTCAAGGGGGTGACCCTGGCCGATATCCTCGACAAGGGACCCATCCCGCCGCGACGCGCGCTGCACATCATCCGCCAGGTGCTCGCCGGCCTGGCCCATGCGCATGCATGCGGCATCCTGCATCGCGATCTGAAGCCGGCCAACGTGATGGTCGTCGACGCGGTCGAGACCGACGACTTCGTCAAGATCCTCGACTTTGGCCTGGCCAAGCTGCTCGGGCCCGAGGAAGGCCAGCGCGATGTCACCGTCGCTGGCATCGCCATCGGCACCCCTGGCTACATGTCGCCGGAGCAGGCTTCGGGCATGCCGGCCGACAAGCGCTCCGACATCTACAACGCTGGCGCCTTGCTCTATCATCTGGTAACCGGGCGCAAGGCGTTCAGCGGCGAGAACGTTCACTCGGTGCTGCGTCAGCATCGCGAAGAGACGCCGGATCTACCGCATGCGCTCACCGACGGCGTGGTGTCGGTGCAGCTCGAAGAAGCGATCTTGAAGGCGATGGCGGTGGATCCGACCAAGCGTTTTGCGACGGCGGAGGCCATGATCGCTGCCTTGCGCACCACGCCGGACTGGGCCAGCCTCGAGCTGCCGGTGGTGACGATGCTGAATTCGTCGACGAGCCGGGCATCTGTGACTGCGTCTGCGTCGGCGTCCGCGCCGAAGTCGAGTGGCGGATTGGGCATCTTTGTCGTCGGTGCGTTGCTCGGGATCAGCGCCGGCGCCGCTGGTACGTATTTCTACGCCGATCGCGCCCGCGCCACCTTGGGCCTCGCACCGTCAGAAAAAGATCCTCCAGCGCTGGCCAAAAAAGATCCGCCGCCGCCCAAGAAAGATCCGCCGCCCGAAAAGCCAGTCGTCGCCCCGACGCCGGATCTGGCCCAAGTCCCCGTTGCTGTGGCGCCCGAGCCCACGCCACCCGATCTGGCAACCCATCCGGCCGACCTCGCCGACGACCCCGACGACCCCAACGACGATGTCCGGCCACCACGTGAGAACCAGGCCGTGGCCCGGCCGACCCCCAAGGTCTCGTCGCTGGCCGAGGTGCGCGCGCTCGAAAAGCGTGGCCAGATCGACGCCGCCATCTCCGGCCTCTACCAGCTCCGCCACGCCAACCCGCCGCCCAAACAGGCCGCCGAGATCGCCGCCTCACTCGGCAATCTCTACTTTGATCGTCGCTGGTGGAGTGACGCGCTACGCGAATACGGCTTCGCCTGCAAGCTCGACAAAGCCCGCGCCTCCGACGCCACGCTCATCCGCAACACCATCCGCGCGCTTGGCGAAGCCAAGACCGCCCGTCGCGCCCATCGCCTGCTCGTCGACGACATCGGCCGCGCCGCCATCGGCCCCCTGCGCGCCGCCGCCAAGAGCGGCACGCCCGAGCTCCGTCGCCGTGCCGCCTCGGTCCTTCCGCTCGTCGAGAAACGACGCTAGCATCCGCGCATGCGCATTCTTTGTCTGATCGGCATCCTCTTGCCGCTCACGGTCGTGGCCGCTCCAGTCACGGCCCCAACACCGGGCCCAGTCCTGCCGTCGCTGGCCCGCAAGAAGGCGCTGCGCGTCGGCATGTACCCGGGCACCAGCCCGTTCGTCGCCCTAGACGCCGCCGCCGACGATCTGCGCCGCATTGTCGGCGACAAAGCGCCGCCAGCCACCGCCACCGTCGACGGTCACCGCGTGGCCGGCTTCGATGTCGACCTCATGGTCGAGGCCGCCCGCGCACTCGACCTGCCCCTCGAGGTGGTTCTCGTCGACAAATTCGAAGATCTACTCACCGGCTTACAAGCCGGCCGCTACGACATCGCCATCTCCGCCATCACCCGCACCCTCGACCGCGCCATCACCGTGGCCTTCAGCGATCCCTATTTCTCGACGGGCCTGGTGCTTCTCACCCGCCATCCAGAACGCTTCGCCACCTTCGAATCGGTCCGTCACACCGGCGTCAAGGTCGCCTTCCGCCGCGGCACCACGGCCGCCGCCTTCGTCGAAGAGAACCTCCCCGAATGCACCCGCGTCCCTGGCACCGTCGAGGAGCTCACCAAGCTGATCGACTCCGACGGTCCCGAAAGCCCCGATGTCTTCGCAGTCGACTATCTCCTGGCCCGCGATCTGGAAGTGCGACACCAGACCAAGGCCACCCTGAGCTCGGTCGAAGAACGCCGCTACACCGTCGAGCAACTCGCCTTTGCCGTACGCCAGGGCGACGGCGACTGGCTCAACTGGCTCAACCTCTACCTGCGCCAGATCCGCTCTGCCGGCAGCTTCCACAAGATCGCCGCCCGCTACAACCTGTGGTTCCGGACGGAGCGGTAGGTGGCCGAATCGCCGAAGCCCAGCCGCCTCAGCCGCGCGCTCACGCGTCTCGGATCGAGCGCGGGCGCCTTTCTCTTGGTGGTCATCATCCTGTGCGGCATCGAGGTCGCAGTCGACTGGAACGCCACGCTGTACGAGATCAACGTCCTCCGGTCGACACTGCGCGACAAGGGCGAGCACTACGCCGACCTGCTGCGTCGCGCTGGCGGCGGCGCTGTCCTCAGCTACGACTGGGACGAGCTCGAGCGCCTCTCCAATGGCCTCTTCGACGACGAAGAAGTGGTCTACCTGCGCTTCTCCGACTTTCTCGGCAACACCATCTACGACCGGCTCCGTCCCGATTTTGCGCAGAAGTTTTACGCCGAGCACGACAAGACCTCCTTCCGCGCCTGGTACCGCCCGTACATGGCCCGCGACATCGGCGGCATGCTGCGCGACCCCGGCCGGCTCAAAGCCAAGATGGCCGGCAGCCGCTACCGCGACTTCATCCAGACCTTCACCGACGGGCAAGAAGCGCTGATGGCCTGGATCACCCGTAGCAAAGTCGTCCAGCACCAGACGCCGCCGACGGTCCTTTATCAAGATCGTCTCTCCGGCCGCACACCCGGGTCTCTGGACCGCAGCCTCACCTGGGCGCTCGGCGCCGTCACCGCCGAGGGTGGCGAGAGCTACGGCGTGGTCCTCGTCGCCTTCTCCGCCGCACGCCTCAATAGCAACATCGACAAGAAACTGTGGAAAGGGCTCGGCATGGTGGTCTTCTTCGTCGGGCTCATCCTGGTGCAGAACGTCCTCGGTCGACGCAGCAAGAAACGCATGCAGGCCCTCGAAGCCGCCCTGGCCGCCGCCCGCCACGCGACGACCGCGGCCTTGCCATCACCACCCGATACCGTCGGTGAGCAGCGCCTCGACATCGGCTTTCAACAAGCCGAGCGTCTCGGTGGCACGGTCTGGGACGTCCACCAAACCGCCGACTATCTGGAGCTCTTCGTCGCCGTTCCCGAGGGCAGCGGCGTCGA
>Ga0123336_10000362_pt1 | contig 46580 bp, 52 predicted proteins | sample SSSSmetaG_FD_96466 | JGI IMG/M metagenome (GOLD analysis project Ga0123336, IMG submission 96466) | Glacier valley bacterial and archeal communities from Borup Fiord, Nunavut, Canada, to study Microbial Dark Matter (Phase II) - ​SSSS metaG | ecosystem: Environmental > Aquatic > Freshwater > Ice...
AACTCCGGACCGGGTCGCTACGGGGGCGGGGGCGGGGGCGGTGGCGGTGGCGGTGGCAAAAATCATGGCGGAGCAAGTCATGGCGGAGGCGGTGGCCGATCCCGCCCCGGTACGCTGGCAACCCAGGCCGACATGCAACTGATGGCCCTGCTGCGCAGGCTGACTGCCATTTCAAGCCGCCCTGGCGAGTTCGATGCCATCCCGCGCCACAGCGGCGCTGGCGCCGACGTGGGCGCGCAGCCCAGCTCCTACGGCGCGTCGGGCGGCCACGCCAACATCGGCGCGCCGCTGCAGGCGGCAGCAGCCTCAGGCCCGCCCGGCGCTGACGGTCTGACCGGCCTGATGGCCGTGAACCTGATCCGCGCCCACCGCGAAGAGCTGGTGCAGGCCTCGGGCGGCAAGCTCGACCACATGGTAATCGATGTGGTCGGCAGCTTGTTCGACCAGATCCTCTCCGACACCCGGGTACCGCCGCAGATGGCACGGCAGATCGCGCGGCTGCAGTTGCCGGTGCTGCGTGTGGCGCTGAACGACGCCACGTTCTTCTCGTCGCGCCGCCACCCGGTGCGGCGTTTCGTGAACCGCATCGCCTCCCTCGCATGTGCTTTCGACGACTTCGACGACGGCCCGGGCAAGCACTTCCTGGCCCGCGTGCGCGAGCTCGTCCAGGAGATCGTCGAGGGCGATTTCGACCAGGTCGAGGTCTACGCCGCGAAGCTCGCATCGCTCGAAGCCTTCATCGCCGACCAGACACACGTCGAGGTGCACAAGCAGGGCGCCGCCGACACGCTGAACAGCAAGGAGTCGGAGCTGCGCCTGCAGCAGCGATACATGATGCAGCTGCGCGCCGCACTGGCCCCGTTGGCCCTGCCCGCCTACCTGAGCGACTTTCTCCCGCAGGTCTGGAGCCAGGCGCTGGTGCTGGCGGCCAGCCGCGACGGTGCCGATTCCGACCGTGCCCAGCGCTACCGCCGGGTAGGCCGCGACCTGGTGATGAGCGTGCAGCCCAAGGGCTCGCCTGCGCTGCGCAAGAAGTTCCTGATGCAGCTGCCGCCGCTGATGAAGGACCTGAATGAAGGCCTGCAACTGATCGGCTGGCCCGAGGCCGCGCAGCGCGAGTTCTTCGGCAAGCTGCTGCCCGCGCACGCCGAGTCTTTGAAAGGCCAGCCCCTGTCAGAGCTCGACCACAACATGATGGTCAAGCAGCTCGAAACGGTGTTCAACATCGCTGTTCCGGGGTCGGAAACACTGTCGTCGGCCGACGCCGTGCCCGAGGTGACAGCCGACGTGATCGCGCGCCGCTTCACGCCCGAAGAAGCCCGGCGCGTCGGGCTGGTGGAGGAATCGGCGGTCGACTGGTCGGGCAACATCGACATCGACCTCAGCGGCGCCGCCCAGGCCGACAGCGAAGCCGCCGCTGACACCGGTTCGTCAGCCAGTGTCGACCTCGGCCTGGACCTGAACCTCGACGACGCCGGCAGCGAGCCCGAGCCCACACGCGGCGCGCAGCTCATCGACCACATCAAGCTCGGCTTCGCCTACCAGATGCACCTGAAGGACGAATGGCAGAAAGTGCGACTCGCGCACGTCAGCGCCGGCCGCAGCTTCTTCGTCTTCACCACCGGGCGCAAGCACCAGGAAACCATCTCGATGACCTCGCGGATGGTCGCCCGCATGTGCGAGACCGGCAGGATGCGCGCGGTCGAGAGCAGCTACCTGATGGAGCGCGCCACGCACCGCGCCCGAAAGCAACTCGCCGCGCTCAAGGCGCCTTCAAGGGTCTGACGCTGCCTGGAGCTCAGAGGCGTTCGCAGAAGAGTGCGCAGAGAGGGCCGCAAGACGGCGCGCCATGCGCAGCGCGGCCATCAGGCTGCGCGGGTCGGCCCGGCCCGTGCCCGCGATGTCGAATGCCGTGCCGTGGTCAGGGCTGGTGCGCACGAACGGCAAACCGAGCGTCACGTTAACGCCTTCTTCAACCCCGAGGTACTTGACCGGGATCAGGCCATGGTCGTGCGTCATCGCGACCACGATGTCGAACTCGCCCGGGTGCGCGGCTGTGTGGCGGGCGCGCATGAACACCGTGTCGGGCGCGAACGGCCCTTGCGCATCGATGCCCAGTGCGCGCGCCGCCTGAACGGCCGGACCGATGATCGTCAGCTCTTCGCTCCCGAACAAGCCGCCCTCGCCGGCATGCGGGTTGAGGCCGGCCACCGCAATGCGCGGCGTCGGCAGACCGAAGCGCACCGCGCTGTCGTGCGCGATGCGGATGGTGGCCAGCACGCTGTCGAACGTGACGGCGTCGATGGCGTCGCGCAGCGCCATGTGGATCGTGACGAGCACTGTGCGCAGCTCGTCGTTGGCCAACATCATGCGCACCGCAGGCTGTGGGCCTCCCGGACGGGCAAGCGCCTGCAGCATCTCCGTGTGGCCGGGGTACGGCACACCGGCGGCTGCGAGTGCTTCCTTGTTCACCGGCGCGGTCACGATTGCGGCCACCTGCCTCGCCAGCGCCAGCTCGACCGCACGCGCGATGCACGCCGCCGCCGCAGCACCAGCGCGGGCGTCGATGCGGCCCTGCGGCGCCTGCACCACACCGCCAGCCAAGCCGAGCACGGGCCACACGGGTATGCAGTTCGGCGGCGTGTGCAAGGCCTCGTCGCGGTCGGCCACTTCGGCCACCGCGAGCAGCCCACCCGTCTGGGCGGCCGCGCGGCGCATCACGGCCACGTCGCCGATGACGACGCAGCCCGCCGCCTCGGGCGTGCGAAAGAGCTTGGCGATGGTCTCCGGCCCGATGCCGCACGCATCGCCCATCGTCACGGCCATCAGGGTCGGCGGGGTCTGCTGGGTTGATTCCATGCGCTATTGTGGCCAGCGCCGGAGCACCCCACATGCACCGGACCGGCGCGGATAATTCCGTCTACTCCTGACCACTTTGCAAGGCTTCAATCATCACCATGCGCAAGACCTGGCTCCTGTTCTCGCAAACCGTGACCGTCGCGGTGGCGGTGCTGTTCGTCGTTGCCACGCTGAAGCCCGAGTGGGTGCGGCGCGGCGCTGCGGCGTCGCCCAGCTTCGTGTCGATCAATGCGCCCACGGGCGCGTCGCCGGCGTCGATGAACGCCGGCACGGCCGTGACGAGCTACCGCGCAGCCGCCAAGCGCGCGTCACCGGCGGTCGTCAGCATCACCGCCAGCAAGGCGCCGGAGCGCAACCCGCGAGCCGACGATCCAGTGTTCCAGTTCTTTTTCGGTGATCGTTCGCGGCAGGCGCAAAGCGAACCGCAGGTCGGTCTCGGCTCGGGCGTGATCGTGTCGAGCGACGGTTACCTCATCACGAACAACCACGTGATCGACGGCGCCGACGACATCGAGGTCATGCTCACCGACGGCCGCCAGGCGCGCGCCAAGCTCGTCGGCACCGACCCGGAATCAGACGTGGCGGTGCTCAAGATCGCGCTCGACCGGCTGCCCGCAATTGCCTTCGGCGATGCCGAGCAACTGCAGGTGGGCGACGTGGTGCTGGCCATCGGCAACCCGTTCGGCGTGGGCCAGACGGTCACCTCGGGCATCGTCAGTGCGCTCGGCCGCAACCGCCTGGGCATCAACACCTTCGAGAACTTCATCCAGACCGACGCGGCCATCAACCCCGGCAATTCGGGCGGCGCGCTGGTCGATGCGAACGGCAACCTGCTGGGCATCAACACCGCCATCTATTCGCGCACCGGTGGCAGCCTGGGCATCGGCTTCGCTATTCCCGTGACCACCGCCAAGCAGGTGATGGAAAGCCTGATCAAGGATGGGCAAGTGACGCGTGGCTACATCGGCGTGGAGCAGCGCGAACTGACGCCCGAAATCGCGCAGACGCTGAACCTGCCGATCCAGCAAGGCGTGCTGATCACCGGCGTGCAGCAAAGCGGGCCGGCGGCGGCCGGCGGGTTGCGGCCCGGCGACGTGGTGGTGGCCGTGGCCGGCAAGCCGGTGGTGAACACCGCGCAGCTGCTCAACGCAGTGGCGGCGCTCAAGCCTCAGGCTGTCGCGGCCATCGCCGTACAACGCGGCAGCAAGGCCCTGGATCTGAACGTGACCGTCGGCCAGCGCCCGAAGGCGCGTCTGCGCGAGCAGTGAATGGGCAACCGGCTCACGCTGCCGGTGGCGACGTCTCTTCGGCAGGGGCCTGCGTGTGCTTGTTGAAGATCTGCGCCGCCCAGATGCCGACCTCATAGAGCAGCACCATCGGGATGGCGAGCGCCAGTTGCGACACCACGTCGGGCGGCGTCAGCACGGCCGCGATGATGAACGCCAGCACGATGAAGTAGCTGCGAAAGGCCTTGAGTTTCTCGATGCTGACGAGGCCCATGCGGGCGAGCACGACCACGACCACCGGCACCTCGAACGACGCCCCGAATGCGATGAACATGGTGAGCACGAAACTCAGGTAGGCCTCGATGTCCGGTGCGGCGGTGATGCTCTTCGGCGCGAAGCTCTGGATGAACGTGAACACCTTGCCGAAGACGAAGAAGTAGCAGAACGCCACACCCAGGAAGAAGAGCAACGTGCTCGACACGACCAGCGGCAACACCAGCTTCTTCTCGTGCATGTAGAGCCCCGGCGCCACGAACGCCCACACCTGGTACAGGACCACCGGCAAGGCCGCCAGGAAGGCCGCCATCAAGGTGATCTTGAGCGGCACCAGGAACGGGCTGATGACGCTCGTGGCAATCAGCGTGGCCCCTTTGGGGAGGTGCTCGACCAGCGGCAGCGCCAGCAGGTCGTACAAGCCCGCCGCGCCCGGCCACACCATCAGCACGCCGAAGCACACACCGACAGCAATGGCGGCTTTGACGAGTCGGTCGCGCAGTTCGATCAGGTGCGAGACAAAGGGCTGCTCGGTGCCCGCAAGTTCGTCGGGCTTGTCGTCTTCGCTGCTCATGCGGCGATCAGGCCGACGCGCGTGGTGGGCGGAAGCGCGCCACGCGTGCCGCGCCCGACTGCGCCTTGGCACGGATCCCGTGACGCTGCTTGTACCACTGCGGCATCGCGCCGCGCTTGAGGCGCCATTTCTTCTTCGGGTGCTTGTAGCTCGGTGGTGCTGGCGACCAGCCTTCGTGCTGGCCGCTATTCGCCGGCCAGCCGCTTGAGGTGGCGTCGTTCCACGACGACTGCACGCTGCTCGCGGTCTGGTGGATCTCGTTGTTCACCGCTTGTTCGACGCCGCGGGCTGCGTCCTCGAACTCGGTTTTCATCTTCTTCAGGTCATCGAGCTCGATCGAGCGGTTGACCTCGGCCTTCACGTCGGCCACATAGCGCTGTGCCTTGCCGATCAGGTGGCCCACGGTGCGGGCAACGCGCGGCAGTTTCTCGGGGCCGATGACGATCAGCGCCACGGCGCCGATGAGCGCGATCTTGTCGAAGCCGAAGTCGATCATGGGTCAGCGCGGGCGCACCAGGGCAACTTGTCGCGCAATGCGGCGTGCGCCGTCTCGGTCGCCGATCACGACTTGGTCTTCGCTTCCACGTCGACAGTATTTGCGTCGTTCGCCTTTTGCGACGTGACCTGCGCTGCCGGCGTGGCCGCTTCGTTGGCTGAGGCGTTGCCGTCCTTCACGCCGTCCTTGAAGCCCTTCACCGCACCGCCGAGGTCGGCTCCGATGTTCTTGAGCTTCTTGGTGCCGAACACGAGCACGACGATCAACAACACGATCAGCCAATGCCAGACGCTGAATGAACCCATGCTTCTTCTCCAAATAGGCTGTATGCCCCGATACAGGAATTCTAGGTGACGCCCTCGTGGCCCTCGCCCCGAGTCACCCTTTGAGCCAGGGGCGCGGGCCGCCCATCACGTGCATGTGCACATGCTGCACTTCCTGGCGGCCATCTTCGCCGGTGTTGATGAGCGTACGAAAGCCATTCACCACGCCGAGCTCACGCATCAGCTGCGGCGCCAGCGCCAGCATGCGGCCGAGCATCGGCGCGTGCTCTGTCGTCAGCTCGTACATCGTGGCGATGTGCAGCTTCGGGATCGCGAGCACGTGCACCGGTGCCCATGGCGCGATGTCGTGAAACACCAGCAGCTCGTCGTCTTCGAAGACCTTGCGGCTCGGGATCTGGCCGGCGGCGATCCTGCAAAAGATGCAGTTCGGGTCGGTGCTCATCGCCTCAAACCCCGCCTCACAGCGGCATCGCCCGGCGATCGCTCAGTGCGAGCCAGCCGCGCACCACTCGGTACAGGAACCAGATCGAGATCGCGGCCCAGGCGACCCAGCCCGGCAGCACGAACAAAACCCACAACGGGATCGTGACCAGGTACAGGATGCCGGCCCAGACCACGCTGCGGATGCGCCAGTTGAAGTGCGACTCCTGCCAGGTGCCCTGCGCGTCGCCCTTCTTCACCATGTCGAGGATGAAGGCCGCGATCAGCAGCAAGATACTGGGCTGAAACCCTGGCAGCACCGCCCCCACCGCCACGATGGCGTGCAGCGCGTAGCTGATGTGGCCGATGGTGCGCAGCGACTCGTCGCGCTGCGTGCCCGGTACCGCGTTCTCGATGATGTCGTTCATGATGTTCCCTTCTCGCTGTGTTCGCGTTCCACGGCCTTGCGCGCCGCAAACTCTTCCAGGCCCGACAGGCCTTCGCGCCGCTCAAGCTCGGCCAGCACATCGGCCGGCGCGAGGCCGTGCGCACTGAGGGCAAGCAACGTGTGGAACCACAGGTCGGCCACCTCGGCGACGATCTTGTCGCGGTGCCCGTCCTTGCAGGCCATCACGACCTCGGTGGCTTCCTCACCGATCTTCTTCAGGATGGCGTCGCCGCCCTTGTGGAACAAGCGCGCCACATAACTCTTGGCCGGGTCGCCCGACTTGCGCGCCTCGACCACCGCCGCCAACCGGGCCAGCGTGTCGTTGCCACTGTGGGTGCCGCTCTTCATGTGATCGCTTGCCGTCATCGCCGCTATTTGTAGATGTGCTGCGGGTCTTTCAAGACCGCGTCGACGGCTTTCCACTCGCCACCTTGCAACACCTGGAAGAAGCATGAATGGCGGCCGGTGTGGCAGGCAATGCCGGGCTCGCCGCGGGCATGGCCCAACTGTTCGACCTTCAGCAGCACCACATCGTTGTCACAGTCGAGACGCAGCTCATGCACCTTCTGGATGTGGCCGCTCTCCTCGCCCTTGTGCCACAGGCGCTGGCGCGAGCGGCTGAAGTACACCGCCTCTCCGAGCAGCGCCGTGCGCTCGAGCGCCTCGCGGTTCATGAAGGCGAACATCAGCACGTCGTTGCTGCCCACCTCTTGTGCAATCGCAGGCACCAGGCCGCTCGCATCCCAATTCACTTGATCGAGCCAGTTCATGGCGACGAGTGTAGCGAGCGGCGGACGCCGCAGGCGTCGGCCTGGCGGCACTCCTCACACGCCGTGAGTGGCGCCGGTGAACCCCCGCTCCTGGGCGAACCATGCCAGCACCGGCACGGTGCCGGGCAACACTGGCTGGACCGTCACCGGCAGTTGCTGCCACGCCATGGCCTGCTGCTCGCGCATCTCGAACTCGCCACGCCACGCGCGCACCTTGCAGAAGTGCAAGCGCACCCGGGCGTGCGGATAGTCCATCAGCTCGATCTTCCAAGGCTCGGCGGCGCCGATCTCGATGCCGAGTTCCTCGAACAGCTCGCGGCGCAAGGCCTGCGCTACCGTCTCGTTCGGCTCGACCTTGCCGCCGGGGAACTCCCAGAAGCCGGCGTAGACCTTGCCTTCGGGGCGCGATGTCAGCAGGAAGCGCCCCTCGGCGTCGATCAACACCCCCACGGCCACATCGACCGGAACGCGCTCGGAAGCGCTGCTCAAGCCGCGTGCCTCGCGCTGTAGTCCTTCGCGAACTGGAACGCCACGCGCCCGGAGCGCGAGCCGCGCTCCAGCGCCCAGACCAGGCTTTCCTGGCGCGATTCCTTGACGAGCGCATCGCTCACGCCCAACCCGCGCAACCACTGCGCGGCAATCGCCAGGTACTCGTCCTGGCTGAACGGGTAGAAGCTCACCCACAGGCCGAAGCGCTCCGACAGCGATATCTTCTCTTCCACGCCCTCGCCCGGGTGCACTTCGCCGTCTTCGGTGTGCTGATAGCTCAGGTTCTCTTTCATGTACTCGGGCAGCAGGTGGCGGCGGTTGCTGGTCGCGTAGATGAGCACGTTGTCCGACGATTGGGACACCGAACCGTCGAGGATCGACTTCAGCGCCTTGTAGCCCGCCTCGCCTTCATCGAAGCTCAGGTCGTCGCAGAACACGATGAACTTCTCGGCGCGCTCGGCCACGAGGTCCACGATGTCGGGCAGGTCGACGAGGTCGGCCTTGTCGACCTCGATCAGGCGCAGCCCTTGCGGCGCGAACTCGTTCAGCACCGCCTTGATCAGCGAGCTCTTGCCGGTGCCGCGCGCGCCCGTCAGCAACACGTTGTTGGCGCCACGCCCGGCCACGAATTGCTCGGTGTTGCGCAGCAGCCGCTCCTTCTGCGGCTCGACTTCGACCAGCGACGCGAGCCGGATCGGCGCCACGTGCCGCACCGGCTCGATCCAGCCCGAGCCGCCGCGCTTGCGGTAGCGGAATGCAATGGCCGCAGCCCAGTCGGGCGGCTTGAGCGGGTGCGGCAGCACGGATTCGAGCCGGGCCAGCAAGGCCTCGGCGCGGGTCATCAGGTGCAGCAAGGGATCGGTCGGCGTGGCCATCGGGGGATGCGTCGCTCGGATGAGCGTGAGGCAATGCAAAAGGTTGCTGCAGTGTAGCCATGCGCATGCTGCAGCCGAGCCACGCGCGACGCTAGAAGCGCCTCGGCAACAGCTCGAACACGCGCTCCGGCGTGGCCGCGAACACGCGTTCGCCATCGCCCCACCGAATCGTCTGCATGCCGGTGAACGCGCCGAACGCGGGCAGCACGCCGAACTCGCGCGTGAGCCAGAAGCACGGCAGGCGCAGCCAGTCGTGAGCGCGCCCACCGATGCTGACGCACGGGTGCAGGTGGCCCGCCAGCGCGTAGGCGCCAGCCACGGGCCGGGGGTGGTGGCACAGCGCCAGGCCACCCTGCATCAGGGGCTCGTCGACGGGCTCGATGCCGAGCTGCCACGGCGGGTCGCCGGCGCGCTCATCGTGGTTGCCGCGAACGAGCACCACGTCGAGCACCGCGTGCTGGTCGCGCCAGCGCGCGATGGCCCCCATCGTCACGGGGGCACGTGCGTTGGCGGAGTGCAGGAAGTCGCCGAGAAAGACGATGCGGCGGATGTCCAAACGCAGCACCAGCGAACTCAGCACCGCCAGCGTCTCGGTGGTCGTGCCCTTGGGCACCGGCACCCCGAGCTTGCGAAAACTCACCGCCTTGCCGAAGTGCGCATCGGCGACCAGCAGAGTGTCGGACTCAGGCAGGAACACCGCCTTCTCCGGCAGCAGCATCAACGTCTGCCCGCCCGCCTGCACCGTGGCCATCGTGAGGCTGCTCTGCACCCGCGCGCCTCAGGGCACCAGCAGCGGCAGGGCGAGATCGAGTTGTTCGGTTGGGCTGCGCTTGAAGCCGGAGCGTGCGAAACGCTGCAACCGGCCGACGGCGAACGCGGTGAGCACCGCCGCCCGCACGTTCGCATCGACGCTGGGCGTGGTCGAACCTGCGGCCTCCGCAGCAGCCCGCAGGCCCTGGCGCAAATGCGACTCGACACGGTCGAAGAATTGGCTCATTCGCGCGAGCAGCCGGTCGTTCTCGAACACCAGCGCGTCGCCGACCATCACGCGAACCATGCCAGGGTTCTTTTCACCGAACTGCAGCAACGCGGAAAGCACCTTGCGCACTTGCGCAACCGCATCGGTCTCGCGCTCCTGGATCTGGTTGACGAGCGAGAACACGCTTTGCTCGATGAAGTCGATCAGGCCTTCGAACATTTGCGCCTTGCTCGCGAAGTGGCGGTACAGCGCCGCCTCTGACACACCGAGCCTGGCCGCCAAAGCGGCGGTGGTAACGCGTTCTGCGCCGGGTTGTTCGAGCATGCTGGCCAGCGTCTGCAGGATCTGCACGCGACGTTCACCCGGCTTGGGGCGCTTGCGCATCACCGTCTTGCCTGCCGCCGGTGCGCCTTCCGGTTCCGCCTCGACCCCCTTGACGTCGGGGTCCGTGGCGGGAGCGGAAGGGTCGGGAGGGCCGGAAGGAGGGGTCATTGAAATTCGAAAAGCCTCTGGAGAGATTTCATTTTGGCACACACATATGGGGGCTTGCGGCAGGGGTGAACACCAACTTCGCGAACATTTTTCGCGGTTGTCGAGTCAGTTTTTGCACCACGCGGCGGCGCCTTGTGCCGGCCCTCCCACGCCGGCCCGGGGTAGCGCCCTTCGAGGTAGCGCTGCATCCAGACGGTCTGCATGCCCAGACTGCGCGCCGCTTTCTGGTGCTCAAGCGTGTCTTCAACGAGCACACAATCGCTGGCGCGCACCTTCAGCCGCGCAGCCACATGCGCGAACATCCGCGCGTCGGGCTTGGGGCGCAGGTGGCCGAACATCGTCATGTCTTCGATACTGATGACGCCCTCGAAACAGTCCGCCAGCCGCAAGGTGTTCAGCACGCGCATGGCATAGGCGCGGGGCGCGTTGGTCAGGATGAACTTGCGCCCGCGCAGCCGCTTGAGCACGGCGCGGTCGTGCAGGCTGGTGCGCAGGCGCGCCTCCAGCCCTGGCAGACGGTGCGTCTCGTGCAGGAAGTGGCTGGCCTTGACGCCATGGTGGCGAACAAGCCCGAGCAGCGTGGCGCCGTAGTGGTTCCAGTAGTGCTGGCGCAAACGTGCCGCACCTTCTAAGTCCAGCGCGAGGTGCTCCACGATGTAGTCGTTCATCGCCGCGTTGGTCGGCCCGAACGCAGCAAAGCTGGCGTCGTGCAACGTGTTGTCGAGGTCGAAGAGCCAGACGCGCGAAGGGCGGGGCGATGCCATCGACGTCAATGGGAGCGGGTCATCGTTCAAAGTCCACAAGGCGTGCCCATGATCCGGTCTCAATGTGACCGGATCATGGTCCCGTAGGCCTGATCCGTCAGGATCTCCAGCAGCATCGCGTGCGGCACCCGGCCATCGATGATGTGCACGGTGTTCACGCCGTTCTTCGCGGCGTCGAGCGCCGACTGGATCTTGGGCAGCATGCCACCGCTGATGGTGCCGTCGGCGAACAGATCGTCGATCTCGCGGGCGCTCAGGTCGGTGAGCAGTTCGCCCTGCTTGTTCAGCACGCCGGGAATGTTCGTCAGCATCACCAGCTTCTCGGCCTTCAGCACCTCGGCCAGCTTGCCGGCCACCACGTCGGCGTTGATGTTGTAGTTCTCGTTGTCGGCGCCGAAGCCCAGCGGCGAGATCACCGGAATGAACTGGTCGTCTTGCAGCGCCTTGACCACGCTCGGGTCGATCGACTCGATCTCGCCCACGTTACCCACGTCATGCACCTTGCTCGGGTCTTTCAGGTCGAACATCTTGAGCTTGCGCGCGCGGATCAGCCCGCCGTCTCTGCCGGTCAGGCCCACGGCCTTGCCACCGGCCACGTTGATGAGGCCCACGATGTCTTGCTGCACCTGGCCGGCCAGCACCCACTCGACCACTTCCATGGTCTCGTCGTCGGTCACGCGCATGCCCTGGATGAAGGTGCCCTTCTTGCCGATCTTGGCGAGCGCATCTTCGATCTGCGGGCCGCCGCCGTGCACCACCACCGGGTTCATGCCGACGAGCTTCAGAAGCACCACGTCCTCGGCGAAATCTTGCTGCAGGCCGGGGTCGGTCATGGCGTTGCCGCCGTACTTGATGACGATGGTCTTGCCGTGGAACTTGCGGATGTAGGGCAGCGCCTGGGCGAGTATTTCGGCCTTGTCGCGCGGCGCGATGTGGGCCAGGTCGGCAGGCGGGAGTGAAACGTTTTCGGTCATGGAATGGGCCGGTGGATCGACTGGAAACGATTGTAGGGTTCGGCCTCATCGGCGGTTCAGCGTCTCGCCGCAGCATGCAGCTTGCTGTGAACGCACGGCACAATGTGTGCCCAGCCCCATGCAGTTCGCCACCCTCCTCCCCACCCGCCCGGTGGCCTTTCTGGGCCAAGTGCTGATCTCCGCATTCGAGGCGGCGACGGGTCGATCCCGCTTTCGCCCGAAAGACCTGAGCCGCGTGACGGCCGAGTGCAGTGCGCTGGCGGTGCCCATCGTCACGGTGGTCAACGTGCTGGTCGGCGCGATTCTGGCCTTCGTGGGGGCGGTGCAACTCGTGAAATTCGGCGCGGGCATCTACGTGGCCGACCTGGTCGGCATCGCCGTGGCACGCGAGATGGCGGCCATCATCACCGCAGTGGTCATGGCCGGGCGCACCGGCGCGGCGTTCGCGGCCGAGCTGGCCACGATGCAGGCCAACGAAGAGGTCGACGCGCTCGAAGTGCTGGGGCTCGACCCAGTCGACTTCCTCGTTCTGCCGCGCGTGATGGCGCTGCTGGCCATGATGCCGCTGCTCTATGTCTTCGGCTGCGTCACCGGCTTGATAGGCGGCATGGTGGTGGCGGCGGGCATGCTCGACATTTCCGCCGCCGCCTACATGGACCGCACGGTGCTCTCGCTCACCTGGGCGCACCTCGGCCTGGGCATGGCCAAGTCGGTGGTGTTCGGTGGCCTGATCGGCCTGGTGGGCTGCTACAGCGGCCTGTACGCCGAGCGCAACGCGGCCGGCGTGGGCGTGGCCACCACCAATGCGGTGGTGATCAGCATCGTGGGCATCATCGTGCTCGACGCAGTGTTCGCGGTCTGCGCGAACGCGCTCAACATCTGACGGTCGGCACCATGACGCTGCTCGCCGTCGACGGGTTGGAAATGCGCTTCGGCGAGCGCCTGATCCAGACCGGCATCTCGTTCAAGGTCGACAAGGGCACGATCTTCGCCATCATGGGCGGCAGCGGTTGCGGCAAGAGCACGCTGCTCAAGCACCTGGTCGGCCTGTTGCCGCCGGCCAGCGGCACGGTCACCTACACCGGCGTCGACTACTGGGCCGCCGACGACACCGAGCGCAACCGCCTGCGCGCCGGCTTCGGCATGCTGTTCCAGAGTGCCGCGCTGTGGAGCTCGATGACGATCCTGGAGAACGTGTGCCTGCCGATGGAGCAGCACATGCCGCAGCTCGACGAAGCCCAGCGCGAGGCACGCGCCCACGAGATGCTCGAGTGGGTGGGCCTCGCCAAGTTTGCCGACTTCTACCCCGCCGACCTGAGTGGCGGCATGAAGAAGCGCGCAGGCCTGGCGCGCGCCATCGCCATCGAACCGCCGCTGCTGTTCCTCGACGAGCCGTCTGCCGGCCTCGACCCGATCAGCTCGAAACGGCTCGATGACCTGGTGCTTGATCTGCGCCACCGCACCGGTGCGGCCGTGGTGTTCGTCAGCCACGAGCTGCCCAGCCTGCTCGCGATTGCCGACGACGGCATATTCCTCGACGCTGACAGCAAGCACCCCATTGGGCACGGCAGCCCGAAACACCTGCTCGAGACCACCGAGCACCCCACCGTGCGCGCTTTCCTGAACCGCGAAGAGCCGCCGGCCGACGCACAATCGCCACCAGGCGCTGCACCCACCGCAGCTTCAACCGACACCGCCACACCCGCATGAAACGCAACGCCCTGCTCATCGGCGCCTTCGTGCTCGCCGGCCTCGCGCTCATCGTCGCCGGCGTGCTCTGGCTCAACGGCAACAGCCTGTTCAAAAAGCAGCTGGAGGCGATGATCTACTACCAGGGCAATGCGTCGGGCCTGTACGTGGGGGCACCGGTCACGTTCCGCGGTGTGTCGGTCGGGCAGGTCGAAGAGATCGGCATCCTGGTCGACCGCAATTCGCTCAAGTCACTGGTGCCGGTGCGCGTCAGCCTGCAACCCGACGCGCTGCGCTTCAGCGGCTCGAAGGACACCCCCATCGACCTGCCCAACCTCGTGTTGCGAGGCTTGCGCGCCCGGCTGGTGGCGCAGAGCTTCGTCACAGGGCAGAAGTCGGTGGAGCTCGACTTCCTGCCGAACACGCCGTCCACGTTGACTGGCGATGGCAGCAAGCTCGAGATCCCCGCGCTGGGCGACCGCTTCGGCGCACTCATCGACCAGGTGGCCGACCTGCCGCTGCGCGACACCGTGCAGGAAGTGCGCGACACCGTGAAGGAACTGCGCAGCACGCTGGTGACGGTGCAGCACGCGCTCGACGCCACGCAGAAGCTGATCGGCGGCGCGGCCGTGGAGCTGGCACAAAGCGGGCGCGATGCACGGCTGACGCTGGGCGTGGCCAGCGAGGCCGTGAAGCAGGTGCAGCTCACGTCCGGCGCCACGCTCGCGTCGATCACGCAACTCTCGGAGGCGGCCCGCAACACGGTGACCACCGCGCAGCCGGAATTGCAGCGCACGCTGGTCAGCGCACGCGAAGCGACCGAGTCCGCGCGCCTGGCGATGAACCGCGTCGCCGAACTCACCGCCCCCGGCGCACCCCTTCGCGGCGATCTCGACGCGGCCATCCGCGACCTGTCGCAAGCCGCACGCGGCCTGCGCGACTGGAGCGAATTGCTGGAAGAAAAGCCCAACGCCATCATCTTCGGGAACAAGCGCGAATGAAGCCAACCCAGCCGCTGTCGACCCCCCACTCGCCGGCGACGGCGTTCGCTCTGATCGTGGCTGCGGCAGCGGCACTGCTGGGCGGTTGCGCGTCACCGTCGCCGGCGCCGATGCTGTTGTCGCTGCCGCCTGCCGTCACGAGCGGCCTGGCCGCCGCGGTCACCGAAGCGCCAGCGGCATCCGGTGCAGCCGGCCCCAAGCTGCTGGCGATCCGCCGTATCGGCATCCCCGAGTACCTGGTGTCGCGCCGCGTACGCTTTCGCTCCGATGCCAGCACCCTGGCCGAGTGGCCGAACACCTACTGGGCGGAGCGCATCGAGGTCGGCGTGTCGCGCGAATTTATCTCGGCGCTGCGCCAGCAATTGCCGGGCTGGGAGTTGTGCGAAAGCACCTGTGGCGACCGCGAGCCCAGCCTCGCGTTGCAGGTCGACATGGTGCCCATGGACTTCGTGCGCAGCGCGCAGCAGCTGCAGGCGCGCGCGCGCGTCACGGTCAGCAGTGCAGGTGCGGCACCGCGCACGCTGCGAGCCGCCGAGCTGGCCTACGCCCTGCCCGCGGCGGCAGACACGGCGCAAGCCCAGGCGAGCGCGGTCACCGAACTGCTGCGGCGCGTGGCCGCGGCGACCGCGCCGCTGGTGACGGCCGCTCAGAAGTGAATGCCGCGCATCATCTGAGCCATCGCAATGGCCTCGGGTGACAGCGTGGGCTTCGCGCTCTTGTCGCCCTTCGCAGCGGCGCTGTCGGGGAACATGCGGAAGGTCGTGTTCATCAGGATCTGGGTGATGCGCGGCACCGCAGCGTGCAGCAACTCGACCGCAATGCCCAAGCGGGTCGCCACACGCACCGGCTTGTCCACACAGGCCTGCACGATCAGGTCGGACGCTTCGTCGGTCGAGAGCAGCGGCATGTTGTCGTAGATCTTCGTCGGCGCCGTCATCGGTGTGCGCACGAGCGGCATGTTCACTGTCGTGAAGCTCACGCCCTGGTCGGCGTACTCGCTCGCGGCGCAACGCGTCCATGCATCAAGCGCCGCCTTGCTGGCCACATAGGCCGAAAAGCGCGGTGCGTTGACGAGTACGCTGATCGAGCTGATGTTGACGATGTGGCCCTTCTTCTTCGCGACCATGCCGGGCAGCAGCCCCATCGTGATGCGCAGCGCGCCGAAGTAGTTGAGCTGCATCGTGCGCTCGAAGTCGTGGAAGCGCTCGTAGCTCGCCTCGATCGCGCGGCGTATCGAGCGGCCGGCGTTGTTGATCAGGTAGTCGACGCCACCATGTTCGGCATTCAGCGTTTCGACGAGGGCCTTGCAGCTGGCTTCGTCGGCAATGTCGGACGAGTAGGTGAACACGCCCGCGTCATCGCCGGCGGCCGCCAGGATCTCGGCCTTCGCCTCGGCGAGCTTGGCTGCGTCACGCGCACAGATCACCGTGACGGCACCGGCCTGCGCGAACTTGCATGCCGCGGCCAGGCCGATGCCCGACGAGCCGCCAGTGACCAGCACTACCTTGCCGGCGACCGTGCCGCGCAGCGAACGGTCGATCGACAACGCCGGGTCGAGGTGGCGCTCCCAGTAGTCCCACAGGCGCCAGCCGTAGTCGGCCAGCTTCGGGCACGCGATGCCCGAGCCCTTCAGCGCGGCCTGCGTTTCGCGGCAGTCGTAGCGCGTCGGGAAGTTGATGAAGGTGAACATGTCATCGGGCAGGCCGAGGTCTTTCATGACCGCGTTGCGCACGCGGCGCACCGGCGCCAACGCCATCATTCCCTTCTTCACGCTCTTCGGGATGAAACCGAGCAGCGCGGCATTTACGAACACGTTCATCTTCGGCGCGTGGGCGGCCTTGCTGAAGATGTCGAGCACGTCGCCGACGCGGTAGCCCTCGGGGTCGACGAGGTGGAAGCACTTCCGGTTCAGGTCGCCCTTCGAGTGGCTGATGTGGTCGAGCGCCGCCGCCACGAAATCGACCGGCACGATGTTGATGCGCCCGCCTTCCAGGCCGATGCTCGGCATCCACGGCGGCAGGATCTGGCGCATGCGCTGGATCAGCTTGAAGAAGTAGTAGGGGCCGTCGACCTTGTCCATCTCGCCGGTGGTCGAGTCGCCCACCACGAGCGCGGGGCGGTACACCGTCCAGGGAACCTTGGCTTCTTTGCGCACGATCTTCTCGCTCTCGTGCTTGGTCATGAAGTACGGGTGGTCCAGGCCTTCGGCTTCGTCGAACATGTCTTCGCGGAACACGCCCTCGTACAGGCCGGCGGCGGCGATCGAGCTGACGTGGTGCAGGTGGCCCGCGTCGACGGCCTTCGCGAACTCGACGGCGTTGCGCGTGCCTTCGATGTTCACGCGAACCTGCGAGGCTTCGTCGGCCGACAGGTCGTACACCGCTGCGAGGTGGTACACGTGGTCGATGCTGCCCTTGAGCTTCTTGATGTCATCCGCCGACACGCCGAGCTTCTTCGCTGTCAGGTCGCCGGCCACCGGTACCGCGCGGCGCTTCGCCGCTGCGCCCGCCAAGCCCCAGTAGGCCAGCAGCGCATCGACCTTGCCCATGCTTTCCGGCCGCACCAGGAAGTGCACCACCGCGCCACGCCGTGCCAGCAAGGTCTTGACGAGGCGTTTGCCGATGAAGCCGGTCGCGCCGGTGACGAAGTAGTGCATGCAGGGTCTCCGGGGGCATTGAAGCAGCGGGCATTCTTGACCATGCGCCCTGCACCAGCGCTGCCGATTTACCCCGAGCCCCGTAGAGCGGCCTCACTAGATGAACCACCCTAGCGAAACCGGCTGCCAATCCTGCAACCGGCTCTTATAGTCGCGCGTGCCGCCGCTGTGCAGGGGTGGCTCCGGAAACCCATCCACGCCCAGGAGACTCATCATGGTCAAGAAACTCAAGCAGATGGCAGACAAGCAGGCCGCCGCCAGCGGCAAGTTGTTCGACAGCGCCCTGGCCGGGCAGGTGAAGGAGTCGGCACACCAGATCTGGCTCGCCGGCATGGGCGCCTTCGCGCGGGCGCAGGCCGAGGGCACCAAGGTGTTCGAGACCCTGGTGCAGGAAGGCACCTCGCTGCAAAAAAAGACGCAGAGCGCAGCGGAAGGAAAGATCAGCGAAGTCACCAGCAAGATGACGAACATGGCCGGCGACGTGCAGGCCAAGGCCGGCCAGCACTGGGACAAGCTCGAGGGCATTTTCGAAGAGCGCACCTCCAAGGCAATGCACAAGCTCGGCGTGCCGTCGGCGAAAGACGTGGCGGCCATGGTGGCGCGCATCGATGCGCTCAGCGCGCAGGTCGCCAAGCTCACCAAGGCCTCGCCCGCCAAGGCTGCAACAGCGAAGACGCCCAGCGCGAAAGCAGCCCGGCCCAAGCCCGCCGCCAAGCGCCCAGCACGCAAGACCACCGCCGGCTGAGCGAACTAACGCGGCCCGAGGCGCAGGCTCGCGCTTGCCGCCGCGGCTACGGTGTGAGTTGCCCCGGAAACACCCAGACCAGCAGCACGGTCATCACCAGATAGCGCCCGAACTTGCCGATGGCCATGTAGGCCACGCAGGGCCAGAACGGCAGCTTGAGCCAACCCGCCACGGCACACAACGGGTCGCCCACGACAGGCAGGAACGACAGCAGGCAGGCCTTCGCGCCCAGGCGTTCCAACCAGCGCAGCGCGCGCGCATTCGGCGGCTTGCTGTGTTTGAGGCGTTCGTACGCCCGCTCGGCGCCATAGCCGTTCCACCACGTGAACGCACCGCCGAGTGTGTTGCCGGCGGTCGCCACCAGCACGGCTGACCAAAACAGCGAAGGGTTGAGCTTGACGAGGCCGAAGACCGCCGGCTCCGAGCCCAGCGGCAGCAGGGTCGCAGAAACGAAGGCCACCACGAATACGGTGCTCAGGCCGAATTGCGGTAGCGCAAGCCACGCCATCATCGATGCGAACCATGCTTCCATGGCCCGATTATCGGCAGGCCGAGGCCGGCCGGCTGTAGCGGAAGCTGCAACCGCCGCCGCTATACTCCTGCCTCCTTTTTCAGCACATCCGATCCGATTTGCCCACCATGATGATCGGTTCCATCCTGCTGCCGAATCGGCTTTTTGTCGCCCCCATGGCGGGCGTGACCGACAGGCCCTTTCGCCAGCTCTGCAAGCGTCTCGGCGCCGGGTACGCAGTCAGCGAGATGGTGACCTCGCGCAAGGATCTTTGGGCCAGCCTGAAGACGAGCCGGCGCGCCAACCACGACGGCGAGGTGGCGCCCATCGCGGTGCAGATCGCCGGCACCGACGCGCAGATGATGGCCGAGGCTGCGGCCTACAACATCGACCGCGGCGCGCAGATCATCGACATCAACATGGGTTGCCCGGCGAAGAAGGTGTGCAACAAGTGGGCCGGCTCGGCGCTGATGCAGGACGAGCCGCTGGCATTGCAGATCATCGAAGCGGTGGTTGCCGCATGCGCACCGCGCCACGTGCCGGTGACACTGAAGATGCGCACCGGCTGGTGCAATGCGCAACGCAACGCGGTGCGCATTGCACGCGCCGCCGAGAGCGCGGGCATCGCGATGGTCACCGTCCATGGCCGCACCCGCGAGCAAGGCTACAAGGGCTTTGCCGAATACGACACCGTGGCCGCCGTGAAGGCCGCGCTGCGCATCCCGGTGGTGGCCAACGGCGACATCGACTCACCTGAAAAGGCACGCGATGTGCTCAAAGCCACCGGCGCCGACGCCATCATGATCGGCCGCGCCGCGCAAGGCCGGCCGTCGAGCTTCCGCGAGATCGCGCACTTCCTCGCCACCGGCGAGCACCTGGCCGCGCCGAGCGTGCTGCAGGCCAAGGCCTGGCTTCTCGAACACCTGCACGACCACTACGGCCTGTACGGTGAACATGCCGGCGTGCGCACGGCCCGCAAGCACATCGGCTGGGCGGTGCGGGCACTGCCGGGCGGCGAGGCCTTTCGAGCCGAGATGAACCGGCTCGAAACCTGCGAAGCCCAGGTGAACGCGGTGACCGACTGGTTCGATGCGCTGGCCGACACGCACCTCCTGTTGCCCCACATCCGGGCGGCCAACGAGCCGTTCATCGACGACATCACCGAAGCCAGGGCATGAGCAAACCAAAATACATCGAGGCCTGCATCCGCGACAGCCTGGAGCAGTATTTCAAGGACCTGCGCGGCATCGAGCCGACCGCCATGTACGAGATGATTCTCGGCGTGGTCGAGAAGCCATTGCTCGAAGTCGTGATGAAGCAGGCCGACAACAACCAGAGCCGCGCTGCCGAATGGCTGGGCATCAACCGCAACACGCTGCGGCGCAAGCTGCTCGACCACCGACTCATCAAATGACGAATGCCTCCAACGCCACCGCGCTGACCGCCCTGCTGTCGGTTTCCGACAAGACCGGCGTGCTCGATTTAGCGCGTGCGCTGCATACGCTGGGCGTGCGCCTGCTCTCGACCGGCGGCACCGCGATGATGCTGGCCGACGCGGGCCTGCCCGTCACCGAGGTGGCAGAACACACGGGCTTCCCGGAAATGCTGGACGGCCGGGTCAAGACCCTGCACCCCACCATTCACGGCGGCCTGCTGGCGCGGCGCGACCTGCCAGCCCACATGGCGGCGCTTTCCCAGCACGGTATCGCGACCATCGACATCCTGGTCGTCAACCTGTACCCGTTCGAGGCGACCGTGGCCAAGGCCGGTTGCACGCTTGAAGATGCGATCGAGAACATCGACATTGGCGGGCCGGCGATGGTGCGTTCGGCTGCGAAGAACTGGAAGGACGTGGCGGTGCTGACCGACGCCTCGCAATACGCCGCTGTGCTGGCCGAGCTGCAAGCCGGCGGCATCACGCAGGCCACGAAGTTCGCGCTGTCGGTGACTGCCTTCAACCGCATCGCCAACTACGACGGCGCGATCAGCGACTACCTGTCGTCGCTGAACGCCGATGGCACGCGAAGCGAGTTCCCTGCGCAAAGCAACGCCCGCTTCGTCAAGCTGCAGGACCTGCGCTACGGCGAGAACCCGCACCAGAGCGCGGCGTTCTACCGCGACCTGCACCCCGCGCCCGGCTCGCTCGTCACGGCCGTGCAACTGCAGGGCAAGGAACTCTCGTACAACAACATCGCCGATGCCGATGCGGCGTGGGAATGCGTCAAGTCGTTCACCGAACCCGCATGCGTGATCGTCAAGCACGCCAACCCCTGCGGCGTGGCTGTCGCAGCGAGCACCGCCGAGGCCTACGCCAAGGCCTTCAAGAGCGACCCGACCTCGGCCTTCGGCGGCATCATTGCCTTCAACGGCGAACTGGACGCTGCTGGTGCCGCGCTGGTCGCAAAGCAGTTCGTCGAGGTGCTGATAGCCACGAGTTTCACGCCCGAAGCGCTGGCCCTGTTCAAGGCGAAGCCGAACACGCGCGTGTTGCAGATCGCCGTGCCGCCGGGCGGTGACACGGCATGGGACCAAGGCCGCAACGCGCAAGACATGAAGCGCGTCGGCTCGGGCCTGTTGATCCAGAGCGCCGACAACCGCGAGATGACGTTGGCTGAGTTGAAGGTCGTGACTGTCAAGCAGCCCACGCCCGAGCAACTGAGCGACCTGCTGTTCGCGTGGACCGTGGCGAAGTATGTGAAGAGCAACGCCATCGTGTTTTGCGGTGGCGGCATGACGCTGGGCGTGGGTGCGGGCCAGATGAGCCGCATCGACTCGGCCCGCATCGCCAGCATCAAGGCCGAGAACGCCGGCCTCACGTTGGCCGGCTCGGCGGTCGCAAGCGACGCCTTTTTCCCGTTTCGCGACGGCCTCGACGTGGTGATCGACGCCGGCGCGTCATGCGTCATCCAGCCCGGCGGCTCGGTGCGCGACGACGAGGTGATCGCGGCCGCGAACGAACGCGGCATCGCGATGGTGTTGACGGGCGTGCGGCACTTCAGGCATTGATGTTTGATAGATGTGGCGTTGAAGTGGCACTGCGCGGCACTTAGGCAACGCCTGCCTTGCCGCCACGCCGTCCCGCAATCAGGGGATGCCAGCCAGTGCAGTGCTGGCATAAATTGACGGCCACGCTCACCCACCCGAGATTCAGGATGAAAACCCTTTCCGTAGCATTGCTCACCGGCCTGCTTTCCATCGGTGCCCACGCCGGCCAGTTCACCGGATGGACGGTGAATGGCTCGGCAAAGCTTCTCGATTCCGACAACACCCTCAACCTCACGGCGAACGTGGGCGGTCAAGCGGGCAGTGGCTGGGCACCGACCAAGCTGTCATTGCTGTCCGACTTCTCGGTCGCATTCAGTTTCCGGCTCGCCAATGACGGCAGCGAGCCGGCCGACGGCATCACCATCGCATTCCAGAACAACGCCGCAGGCACCGCAGCGCTTGGCGCCAGCGGTGGATACCTTGGCTATCAAGGCATCGACAAGAGCGTGGCCTTCATCTACGACACCTACGAAAACAACTTCGACACGGATCGCGTCGCCGGCTTCAACACCTCCGTGGCGGGGAATGGCAATGTGGTCGACTTCTGGGGCGGCACGACCATCGGCAGCGCGTTCCCGACGCTGCGCGACGGTGTGGTGTACAGCTGGGTCGACTACAGCCGCGCCAATGGCCGGTTCCTGATGTACATCAGCAACACCAACGTCAAGCCGCTGACGGCATCCGAGAACATCAGCGCCGGCGACTGGACTGCGTTTTTCGGCAGCAATGACGCCTCTGTCGGGTTTACCGGCGGTACCGGTGCCTCCTACGACACGCAGGACATCCTCAGCTTCAACGTGACCACCAATGCCGTGCCCGAGCCCGAGACCTATGCGCTGATGCTCGGCGGCCTGGGTGTCGTCGCGTTCATGGCACGCCGCCGTCGCCGCGCCTGAACGCCGCAGGTCTTCGGTCACACCTTGGGGCACTTCGGTGCCCCTTGTCGTTTGTGAAGTGGCACGAGCCACGCGCCACCGGCGCGTCGTGCGCCCTGCACTAGCATTGTCGGTATGACCCTTCCCGAAGCCGCCGGCCTTCTTCTCGCCGGCATCGCCCGCCTCATCACCGGTGCGCAAGGCCATTGGCTCGGCTCGCCGCCGAAGGCAGAGCAGCGCATCTACTTCGCCAACCACCAGAGCCACTTCGACTGGGTGCTGATCTGGGCCGCGCTGCCCGGTGACCTGCGCGCCATCACGCGGCCGATCGCGGCGCGCGACTACTGGACCTCGTCGAAGCTCAAGCACTGGATCACGCGCGAGGTGTTCAACGCGGTGTACGTGAGCCGCACGCGGACGAAGGACGCCTTTGGCGTCGGCGCCGACGACGAAGACCCGCTCGAGCCCCTGATGGAAGCCCTGCGCAACGGCGACTCGCTGGTGATCTTCCCGGAAGGCACGCGCGGCCACCAGGCCGAGCCCGCGCCGTTCAAGGCCGGCCTGTATCGCCTGGCCGAGGCCTTCCCGGAGGTGCAGCTCATCCCGACCTGGATAGACAACGTGCAGCGCGTCATGCCGAAGGGCGAAGTGGTGCCGGTGCCCATCCTGTGCTCGGTCACGTTCGGAGCCCCGCTCACGCTCGCCCCCGGTGAAGACAAGCGCGTGTTTCTCGACCGCGCCCGCGCGGCCGTGATCGCCCTGCGCGAGGTGCACTGATGGGCGCGCTGCGCGAGCTCACGGTATCGCAGCAGATCGGGCTGCTGTTCGTGGCGCTGTTCGGCCTGCTCACGGCCGTCACGGTCGTGGCCTTCAGCCGCACGCTGCGCGACCGGGGCGACGAAGACCTGGCGAAGCGCGCCCAGTTCAAGCGCGACCTGCGCGCGGTGTGGGCCGGCTCGATGCTGTTCTGGGTCGCGTGGGTGGCGGGCGGCATCGTCTCGACACTGCTGTTCGGAGTGATGTCGTTCCTGGCGCTGCGCGAGTTCGTGACACTCACCCACACGCGGCGCGGCGACCACCGCAGCCTGCTGCTGGCGTTCTTCGTGGTGCTGCCGCTGCAGTACGTGATCGTGGCGGGGCGCAACTTCAACCTGTTCACGGTGTTCATTCCGGTCTATGTGTTCCTCGCCATCCCGGTGGTCAGCGCGTTCGGCAACGACCCGCAGCGCTTCCTGGAGCGCACCGCGAAGATCCAGTGGGGGATCATGGTCTGCGTCTACGGCATGAGCCACGCACCGGCCCTGTTGCTGCTCGACCTGCCCGACTACCGCGCCCGAGGTGCCTTCCTGGTGCTGTGGCTGGTGCTCGTGGTGGCGCTGGCGCAGATCGCCCAGGAGGTGGCCACGCGGCGCCTGCGCCGGCGCCCTGCCGCCCGGGCCATCAGCCGGTCGTTCTCGTGGCGCGCCTGGGGCATCGGCGCGCTCGCAGCGGCGCTGGCCGGCGGGCTGCTCTACTGGATCACGCCGTTCAAGCCGATCCCGGCGCTGCTGATGGGGGCCGTGGCCGGTGGCAGCGGCACCCTCGGCGAGTTCGTGATGAAGGCACTCAAGCGCGACGCTGGCGTGCGCAACTGGGGCGGCAAGCTCTCGGTGACGGGTGCGGTGGGCCTGCTCGACCGCGTGGCGCCGTTGTGCTTCGCGGCGCCGGTGTTCTTCCATTCGGTGCGCTGGTACTTCAATCTATGAGTGCGATCCGCATCCTCGGCATCGACCCGGGCCTGCGCACCACGGGCTTCGGCGTGATCGACGCGGTCGGCTCGAAGCTGCACTACGTGGCCAGCGGCACCATCAAGACCGAGAGCGCGCCGGCCTCGCTGCCCGGGCGCCTGAAGGTCATCTTCGACGGTGTGCGCGAGGTCACGGCGCGCTACCAGCCGCAGTGCGCGTCGGTCGAGATCGTGTTCGTGAACGTGAACCCGCAGTCCACGCTGCTGCTGGGGCAGGCACGCGGCGCAGCGCTCACGGCACTGGTGTCGAACGACCTGATGGTTGCCGAATACACCGCGCTGCAGATGAAGAAGGCCATCGTCGGCCACGGCCAGGCGAAGAAGGAGCAGGTGCAGGAGATGGTGATGCGCCTGCTCGCGCTGCCCGGCCTGCCCGGCAAGGACGCGGCCGACGCGCTGGGACTCGCCATTTGCCACGCCCATGCCGGTGCCTCGTTCGCCGCCATTGCCCGCAGCAGCACGCTCGCGCCGCGCAGCCACGCGCAGTACAAGCGCGGCCGCAGCTACTAGCCGCCAGCCACCGCGCCGCCGTTGCAGCGCGGCGCGGCTGCGGCGGCAACACAAGCGACAATCCGACCCCTATGTATGCCCTCTTCGAAGAAGCCGGAAAGTTCCTCGCCGGCCGCGTGATGACGGAAGCCGACAGCTCGATGCAGATCGAGCTCGACTCCGGCAAGCGCGTGAAAGTGAAAGTCGCCAACGTGCTGCTGAAGTTCGACAAACCGCAACCGGCAGAGCTGATCGCATCGGCACAGGCCATCGCGAAAGACATCGACCTGGACCTCGCCTGGGAGTTCGCCCCAGAGAACGAATTCGGGTTCGCCGACCTGGCCCGTGAGTACTTCAACGTCAAGGCCGGGCTCGACCAGCAAGCCGCCGCACTGTTCAAGCTGTTCGAGTCGCCACACTACTTCCGCCGTCTCGGCAAAGGCAACTTCAAGAAGGCGCCCGAAGAGATCGTCAAGGCCGCCTTGCTCGGCATCGAGCGCAAGAAGCAGGTGGCCGCTCAGATCGACGCCTGGGCCGGTGAGCTGGCCGCCGGCCAGTGCCCGCCCGCCGTGCGCGAGCAGCTCTACAAACTGCTGTTCAAGCCCGACAAGAACGCGCCCGAGTACAAGGCCGTCGTCGAGGCCTCGCGCTTGGCGCAGAAGCCGCCTCTCGACCTGCTGAAGGGCGCCGGCGCCATCGACTCGCCCTACCAGTTCCACTGGCGGCGCTTCCTGTTCGAGAGCTTCTCGAAGGGCACCGGCTTTCCCGCGCTGGCGGCCCCGGCGATCAAGGAACCCCTGCCGCTCGCCAGCGTTCAGGCCTTCTCGATCGACGACTCGCAGACGACCGAGATCGACGATGCGCTGTCGGTGCAGGGCATCGGCACCGGCACGGTCGTGTTCGGCGTGCACATCGCCGCACCCGGCCTCGCGTTCGCGCCCGACTCGCCGGTCGACAAGGTGGCGCGCGAGCGCTTGTCCACGGTCTACATGCCCGGCCACAAGCTGACCATGCTGCCCGATGAGGTGGTGCAGGCATACACGCTGATCGCAGGGCGCGACTGCCCCGCCGTGTCGCTGTACGTCACGATGGATGAAGCCACGCTCACCGTCACCGGCAGCGAGACCAAGCTGGAGCGCGTGCCCATCGCCGCGAACCTGCGCCATGACCAGCTCGACGCCGTCATCACCGAAGCCACGCTGCTCGGCGACGCGCCAGCCGACTATGCATTCGCACCCGAACTCGCCTTCGCGTTCCGCCTGGCGCGGCACCTGAAGGCACAGCGCGAAGTGGTGCGCGGCAAGCCGGAGAACTTCAACCGGCCGGACTACAACTTCCGCCTCGAACGGGCCGACGACACGCCCGCGGGCGCCGAGCCCCAAGGCACCGAACGGGTGACCATCACGACCCGCACCCGTGGCTCTGCGCTCGACCTGATCGTGGCCGAAGCGATGATCCTCGCGAACAGCACCTGGGGCGGCTGGATCGCCGAGTGTGGCGTGCCCGGCATCTACCGCAGCCAGGCCAGCATGGCGCCGGGCGTGAAGGTGCGCATGGGCACCAAGCCTGCGCCGCATGCCGGCATGGGGGTGGCGCAATACACCTGGGCGACTTCGCCGCTGCGGCGCTATGTCGACCTCGTGAACCAGTGGCAGATCATTGCCTGCACGCGCCATGGGCGCACTGCTGCGCTGGCCGCGCCGTTCAAGCCGAAGGACGTGCAGCTCTTCGCGATCATCTCGTCGTTCGACGCGGCCTATGCCGAATACAACGGCTTCCAGCAAGGCATCGAGCGCTACTGGGCGCTGGTGGCGCTGGCGCAGAACAAGGTCACGGAGCTGAACGCGGTGGTGATGAAAGACGGCCTGGTGCGCGCCGACGACTGGCCGCTCGTCTTCCGCGCCATCGGCGCGGAAGCACTTCCGCGCGGCGCGCACGTGAGTGTTCGCATGGCCGGTACCGACCTGCTGACGCTCGACCTGCACGCCAACGTGCTGGCACGCCTGGATGTCGCGGCGGACGCGGTCGGTGCCGGCGCTGAGGGCACTGCTGGTTCCGAGACAGGCTCCGAGGCCGACAACGATGCCGATGACGCTACCGGCGCCGGCCCGCTGACGCTGGCCATCGACATGCAGCCCGCCGATGCCGCCGATGCCGCCGCTGCCGCCGAGCCGGAAGTGGCGGTCGCGCCCGGCGCCTGAACCGACGGCGAAGCGCATGCGGCGCAAGCTCTCGACCCTGCAACTTGCGCTGCTCATCTCGGTCGGCGTGCACGGTGCGTTGCTGGCGGTGCGCATCGTCGACCCCGAAGGCTTCAACCGCGTGTTTCAGGACACGCCACTGGAAGTGATCCTCGTCAACTCGCGTTCCGGCGAGCCACCCGAGAAGGCGCAGGCCATCGCGCAGGCGAGCCTGGCCGGTGGCGGCGAAGCCAAGGCCGGGCGCGCCACGTCGCCCCTGCCGCCATCGGCCCTGATCGAGATGGGGGACGCGAACGAGGAAGCCCGCAAGCGCATCGAGCAGTTGCAGGAGACGCAGCAGCAACTGCTCGCGCAGATCCGCCGCGAACTCGCTCTGCTGCCCGCGCCCGACCCGCAGCGCGAGCAGGGCAACCCGCAGGAGCGCGCTCAGGAAGAACGCCGCCGCCAGCTCGTGCAGTTGCTGGCCGAGATCGAAAAGCGCATCAACGAAGAGAACGCGCGGCCGAAGCGGCGCTACATCAGCCCGGCCACGCGCGAAGAGGTCTACGCGCTTTACTACGACGCACTGCGGCGCAAGATCGAGCAGCGCGGCACGCGCAACTTCCCCGAGAACCAGGGCCGGAAGCTCTATGGCGAATTGACGATGAACGTGACCGTGGACGCCGAAGGCCGCGTGGTCGAGACCGAGGTCGTGCGTGCGTCCAGCTCGAAGCAGCTCGACCTCCGGGCGGTCGCCATCGTGCGCGCGGCGGCACCGTACGGGCCGTTCACCGTCGCGATGCGCCAGAAGGCCGATCAGCTCGTCATCACGTCGCGCTTCCGGTTCACGCGCGACGACGCGCTCGAAACCACGCTCAGCGCAACACCTTCCAATTGACCCATGGACCACTACGTCGTGGCCGGCAACCCGGTCGAGCACAGCCAGTCGCCCTTCATCCACGCCGAGTTCGCGCGGCAGACCGCCCAGGTGATGGACTACGGCCGCGCGCTGTTCCCGCTCGATGGGTTTGACGCGGCCTTGCGCGCCCTGGCCGCGAGCGGCGCGAAAGGCTGCAACATCACCGTGCCGTTCAAGTTCGCGGCCTGCCGCGCAGCCGTCCGCCACACGCCGCGCGCAGCCCTCGCGGAAGCCGCCAACGTGCTGCGCTTCGATGCCGAGGGCTGGCTCGCCGACAACACCGACGGCGCCGGGCTGGTGGCCGACATCGAACGCTGCGCCGGTGTGGCGCTGGCGGGCAAGCGCCTGTTGCTGATCGGCGCGGGCGGCGCCAGCGCGGGCGTGCTCGGGCCGCTGCTCGACGCCAGGCCGCGCGAACTGGTGGTTGCGAACCGCACGCCGGAGAAGGCGCGGACGCTCGTCGCTCGCCATGCGCACGTCGCAGGCCGATGCGCACTGCGCTCGCGTGGCCTGGCCGATTGCGGCGAGGGCTTCGACGTGGTGGTGAATGCGTCGGCGAGCAGCCTCGCCGGTGTGGCGGCGCCGGTCGCGGCAGGCGTGTTCGCGCCCGGCGCGCTGGCGCTCGACTTGATGTACGGCCCCAAGGCCCAGCCGTTCCTGGCCTGGGCCGAGGCGCACGGCGCCGTGCCGCGCGACGGCCTGGGCATGCTGGTCGAGCAGGCCGCGGCCGCCTTCGCGCTGTGGCGCGGCGTGCGGCCGGCCACCGCCCCGGTACTGGCGGCACTGCGCGAACGTCTGCGCACGGCGGGTTGAGTCGCACCGCATGAAAGCCGCAACCACCGCCTTGCTGCGCCTGCTGGCACTGGTGGTCGTGTGCCTGATCGCCTTGCAGCTGACCTTCGTGGCGCGCGTTGCGTTGATGATCGCCGTCGACCCGCAGTCGACCACCTTCCAACGCTCCGAAGCCTGTCGCCTGTTGAGCGAAAAGCACCGGCTGCTGTGGAGCCAGCAATGGGTGCCGTACGAGCGCATCTCGGCGAACCTGAAGCGCGCCGTGATTGCGTCTGAGGACGCCGGCTTCACCGAACACAGCGGCGTGGAGTGGGACGCACTCGAGAAGGCCTGGGACCGCAATCAACAGGCCGAGGCGCGCGTCGAGAAGATCAATGCGCGCATCGAGCGCCAGCCGCCGAAAGCGGCGTCGACCCGGCCTGCGGCGAACCCGGCCACCGGCACACCAGCCAACGCATCTGCCAAGCCCGCCGCGCGCGCCACGCCCAAGGTCGTGGGCGGTTCGACCATCACGCAGCAGCTCGCGAAGAACCTGTTCCTCGGCGGCGAACGCACGCTGCTGCGCAAGGCGCAGGAGTTCACTGTTACCTTCATGCTCGAAGCCCTGCTGACGAAGCAGCGCATCCTCGAGATCTACCTCAACAACGTCGAGTGGGGCGAAGGCGTGTTCGGCGCCGAGGCCGCTGCAACGCACTATTTCCACGTGAGCGCCAACGCCCTGGGCACGATGCAGGCCGCGCAGCTGGCGGTCATGCTCCCCGCGCCCAAGCGCTTCGAGAAGCGGCCATCCTCGGGCTATGTCCTCGGGCGTGCCGCCACCGTGAGCGCCCGCATGGGCGCGGTGGAGTTGCCATGAGCGCCGAGGGTCTCCCGAGGGCAAATTCCCGCTTGGCGGGACCGGCCGCAGGCCGTAGGGTGCCCCAATGAACGGCCCGAACGCGCAGGACGATATTGCCGCCACGGCCGCCCGCCTGGTGGTCGAGGAAGGCATGGAATACGGCCCGGCCAAGCGCCGCGCCGCCCGCCAGCACGGCAGCCGCAGCGGGCGCGGCACTGAACTGCCGGCGAACGAGCGGGTCGAGGACGAGGTACGTGCCTACCTCGCGATCTTCTGCGCCGAAACCCAGCCGGCCGAGCTGGCTGCGCTGCGCAGGGTTGCCGTCGTGTGGATGGAGCGGCTGGCCGAGTTCCGCCCCCACCTGACCGGCGCCGTGTGGCGCGGCACCGCCACCCGGCTCAACAACGTCCACATCGAGCTGTACTGCGACGACTCCAAGGCCGCCGAGCTGGCGCTGATCGACCGGCGCGTCGACTATGAAGTGGGCAGCCTGCCCGGGCCGCGCGGCGAGCTCATCGACGTGCTGAGCGTCGCGCACACCTGCGCCGAGCTGGGCGAACGTGTCACAGTGCACCTTAGCGTGCTCGACCACGACGACCTGCGCGGTGGCCTGAGGCCAGACGCAGGCGGCCGCACCTGGCGCGGTGACCTGGCGGCCCTGCGCCGCGTGACGGAGCCTTCATGAATCGACGGGTATTGATGCTGGGTGGCGGTGCCGCCGCGGCCGTGGTCGGCGCGGGGCTGTGGCAATGGCAAGGTCGCCCGGACCCGGCTGCAGCCGCGATCTGGGCGCTGCGTTTCGAGCGGCCCGACGGCTCGCCGCTCGCCATGGCCGCCTTCCGCGGCCGGCCGCTGCTGCTGAACTTCTGGGCCACGTGGTGCCCGCCGTGCGTCAAGGAGTTGCCGCTGATCGACCAGTTCCAGCGGGACCAGCGCGGGCCGGCCGGGAAAGGCTGGCAAGTGGTTGCCCTGGCCGTCGACCAACGCGCGCCGGTGATCGGGTTCCTGCAGCGCCAGCCGGTCAGCTTCGATGTGGGCTTGGCGGGGCTCGAAGGGATCGACCTCGCGCGCACCCTCGGCAACACCGGCGGCGGGTTGCCGTTCACCATCGCCCTGGACAGGCACGGCGGCATCATCCAGCGCAAACTCGGCTCGCTGGAGGCCGAAGACCTGGCACGTTGGGCACGAACCTGACACAGCGCGTCGGGCAGTTCCGATACAGACAATCGTCAAGATAAAATTCTTGTCAACTGTCGCCAATTGTTTGTATTGCGCGTAAAGTGCGTTGCTTCCTGGTACCAATGGCGATGTGATCGCGTCTCGATGCCGCTTGCGAACCGATCACCGAACGCTGCTAACGGCATCACTTCTGCGAACATGATGGGCGCCGATGCCACCACGTTCACGACAAGACATTTGATTACCGGTGCAGTTCATCTGCGCGGCACGGGCCAACCGTTGGAGACCCCATGGACCTGCGAAAACTGAAGACCCTCATTGACCTGGTGTCCGAGTCGAACATCTCGGAACTCGAAATCACCGAAGCCGACGGCAAGGTGCGCATCGTGAAGACCGAGCCGGCGGCGCCTGTTCAGCAGATGATGCAGGTGCCGAACATGATGATGGCCGCGCCGATGCAGGCTGCGCCTGCCGTGGCGCACGCAACCGAACCGGTGGCCGAACCGGTCGAAACCGGCCACACGGTCAAGTCGCCGATGGTGGGCACCTTCTACCGCTCGGCCAACCCGGGCGCGAAAGCCTTCGCCGAAGCGGGCGACGCCATCAAGGAAGGCCAACCTATCTGCATCATCGAGGCGATGAAGATCATGAACGAGATCGAGGCCGACAAGTCGGGTACGGTCACGCGCATCCTGTGCGAGAACGGGCAGGCCGTGGAGTTCGGCCAGCCGCTGTTCATCATCGAATAAGCGCGATGTTCAAGAAAATTCTCATCGCCAACCGAGGCGAAATCGCCCTGCGGGTTCAAAGAGCTTGCCGCGAACTGGGCATCAAGTCGGTCGTCGTCTACTCCGAGGCCGACCGCGACGCCAAATACGTGAAGTTGGCCGACGAAGCCGTGTGCATCGGCCCGGCCGCATCAAGCCTGAGCTACCTCAACATGCCTGCGATCATCTCGACCGCCGAGGTGACTGACGCCGAGGCCATCCACCCCGGCTATGGCTTCCTGTCCGAAAACGCCGACTTCGCCGAGCGCGTGGAGCGCAGTGGCTTCACCTTCATCGGGCCGACACCGGCGTCGATTCGCGTGATGGGCGACAAAGTCTCGGCCAAGCAGGCGATGATCAAATCGGGCGTGCCCTGCGTGCCGGGTTCGGAGGGCGCGCTGCCCGACGACCCGAAGGAGATCATCAAGGCCGGCCGCGCGGTGGGTTACCCCGTCATCATCAAGGCCTCGGGCGGTGGCGGCGGGCGCGGCATGCGCGTGGTGCATACCGAGGCGGCGCTGATCCACGCGGTACAAACCACGCGCGCCGAAGCCGGCGCCGCGTTCGGCAACTCGGCCGTGTACATGGAAAAGTTTCTCGAGAACCCGCGCCACATCGAGATCCAGGTGCTGGCCGACGAGCACAAGAACGCGGTGTGGCTAGGCGAGCGGGACTGCTCGATGCAGCGCCGCCACCAGAAGATCCTCGAAGAGGCACCGGCACCGGGCATCCAGCGCCGGGTGATCGAACGCATCGGCGAGCGCTGCGTGGCGGCGTGCAAGAAGATCGGCTACCGCGGCGCCGGCACCTTCGAGTTTCTCTACGAGAACGGCGAGTTCTTCTTCATCGAGATGAACACGCGTGTGCAGGTGGAGCACCCGGTGACGGAACTGGTGACGGGCATCGACATCGTGCAGATGCAGATCCGCATCGCGGCCGGCGAGAAACTGCCCTTCACGCAGCGCAACATCCAGATGCGCGGCCACGCGATCGAATGCCGCATCAATGCCGAAGACCCGTACAACTTCATGCCTTCGCCGGGGCGCATCACCATGTGGCACCCGCCGGGCGGCCCGGGCGTGCGCGTTGATTCGCACGCGTACACCAACTACTTCGTGCCACCGAACTACGACTCGATGATCGGCAAGATCATCGTCCACGGCGACACCCGCGACCAGGCGCTCGCGCGCATGCGCATCGCCTTGTCGGAGACAGTGATCGAGGGCATCAGCACCAACATTCCTTTGCACCGCGAGTTGGTCGTCGATGCCAAGTTCATCGAGGGCGGCACGAGCATCCACTACCTCGAGGGTTGGCTTAGCCAGCATAAGAGATAGAGATGTTCGAGTTGCTGCTGCTGGCCCCGCAAGACAAGGTCGAACTCGTCTCCGATGCACTGATGGACGAGCTCGATGCGCTGTCGGTGTCGGTCGAAGACGCCGATGCCGACACCGATGCCGAGCAGGCCTTGTTCGGCGAGCCCGGCATGCCGCCGCCGCCTGGGGGTTGGCAGCGCTCGTCGGTCAAGGCGCTGTTCAACGACGAGTCGGCTGCGCTCGATGCCGCCACTCTGGTGCTGGCACAAGACTGGGCCGAGGGCGTCTCGCTGCAGTCGGTCGTCACGGTCCCCGATGAAGACTGGGTGCGCCTCACGCAATCGCAGTTCGCGCCGGTGCCGATCACGCCGCAGTTCTGGATCGTGCCGAGTTGGCACGAGCCGCCGGCCGATGTGCAGCGTGTGATCCGGCTCGACCCGGGCCTGGCGTTCGGCACGGGCACGCACCCGACCACGCGGATGTGTTTGCGCTGGATCGCCGCGCACGCCGAGTCGCATGCGGCAAGTTGGCTGCGCGTGCTCGACTACGGGTGCGGCTCGGGCATCCTGGCCATCGGCGCGGCGCTGCACGGTGCGAGCCAAGTCGACGCGGTCGACATCGACCCGGCTGCCGTGGAGTCCACCCGCGCGAATGCCGCCGCCAACGGCGTGCTGCTCGCGGCAGGCCTGCCCGAGGTGGCGGCAGGCACCTACCCGCTGGTGCTGGCGAACATCCTCGCGTCGCCGCTCAAGCTGCTGGCGCCATTGCTTTGTGCTCATGTGGCGCCGGGCGGCAACCTGGTGCTGGCCGGCATCCTGGCGCGGCAGGCGGACGAGCTGATCGAGGCCTATGCGCCGTGGATCACGCTTGCAGTCAGCGCCACCGAAGAAGGCTGGATCCTCATGACCGGCCAGCGCGCCGCCACCTGAATTACCGGTGCTGCGTGGCATGATTCACCGATGAGCCTGGCCACGCGCTGCCCTTCGTGCGGCACCATTTTCCGCGTCGTCCAAGACCAGCTCAAGGTGTGCGAGGGTTGGGTTCGGTGCGGCCAGTGCATGCAAGTCTTCAGCGCCCTCGAAGGCCTGTTCGACCTGGAGCGCGATGCGCCGCCCGACTGGTCGCCCGCCACGAACCCGACCGGCACCTCGCCCGGCACGGCGCCCAACGTGCTCGCCGCGGCCGAGGCCGACATCGCAATCGACCTGCCGCGCGCGGACGCTGCGGCTGATGCACCGCAGGGTGCCGTGCCGGCAGCCATGGACGCGGCTGCGGACATCGACCTGCCGCTCGACCCCGAGGCGTCCACGCTCGCGCAGGCGTACGAGACATCCTCGTTCACGCTGCCGGCCACCGCCGACGACATCACCTACGGCGACGCTCTCGCCGCGCCGGCCGAGGAAGCCGCCGACGAGCCGACACCCGGCTTCCTGCGCCACGCGCAGCGCCAAGCGCGCTGGCAGCGGCCCGCCGTGCGCGCCGCGCTGGGCGTGGCGGCGGTCGCGCTGCTGGCGGTGCTGTCCGGGCAGGCGGCGCATCACTTTCGCGACTCCCTTGCAGCGCGTTGGCCAGGCAGCCGGCCGCTGCTCGCGGCATGGTGCGCAAGCGCCGGCTGCACGCTCGGCTCGCCGCGCCACATCGACGACATCTCGGTCGAAAGCAGCGCATTGAACCGTGCCCCGGGGCCCGACGCGTTCAAGCTCGCGGTGGCCTTGCGCAACCGCAGCGCCATCGCGCTGGCCATGCCTGCCATCGAGCTGACCCTGACCGACGCCACCGGGCAAATGGTAGCGCGGCGCGCCCTGATGCCGCGCGACTTCCGTGTTGCCACGCCGGTGCTCGCCCCCGGCGGCGAGACGCCGCTGCAGTTGGTGCTGTCTGCCGGCAGCCCGCGCGTCACGGGCTACACGGTCGAACTGTTCTACCCGTGAGCGCACGTCGCGTCACGGCCGACTTCACCTTTGCACTTCTGGAGTAAACATGCCGGCACTGATATGCGGATCCCTCGCCTTCGACACCATCACGGTCTTCCCGGGGCGCTTTGCGCAGCAGTTGCTGCCCGAGCAACTGCACATCCTGAACGTGTCGTTCCTGGTGCCCGAACTGCGGCGCGAGTTCGGCGGCTGCGCCGGAAACATCGCGTACTCGCTGGCGCAACTGGGCGGCTCGCCGTTGGTGATGGCAGCCACCGGCCCGGACGGTGCCGAGTACGTCGAACGCATCAGGGGCTGGGGCGCCAGCACCGACCTCATCAAGGTGGTCGAGGGCAGCTACACCGCGCAGGCGATCATCATTACCGACGCCGACAACAACCAGATCACCGCGTTTCACCCGGGCGCGATGCAGTCGGCGCACCTGACCGCCGTGCCGCAACGCGCTGACATTGCCGTCGCCATCATCGCCCCCGACGGCCGCGACGCCATGCTGCAGCACGCCGAGCAACTGGCCCGGGCCAAGGTGCCGTTCATCTTCGACCCCGGCCAGGGCCTGCCGATGTTCGATGGCGCCGAGCTGAAGCACTTCGTCGATCTGGCCACGTGGGTCACGGTGAACGACTACGAGGCGCGCTTGCTGACCGACCGCACCGGGCTGTCACTGGAGGCCCTGTCACGCTCGCATTTGAAGGGCGTGATCGTGACGCTGGCGTCGGAAGGCTGCGACTTGTGGCAAGACGGCGTCTGCACCCGCATTGCCGGTGTGGCAGCCACGGCCGTGGTCGACCCGACGGGGTGTGGCGACGCGTTTCGGGCCGCACTGCTGTACGGCATCGAGAAAGGCTGGCCGCTGGCGCACAGCGTGGCGCTGGGCAACCAGCTCGGTGCACTGAAGATCGCCTGCCGTGGCGGGCAGAACCACGTGCTGGACCGGCTGGCGCTGGGGGTCTGACCGACCCCCGGTACCGCACGCGCGCCAAACTCGCGGCGCGCTCGCCGCGCGGCGCGAGGCTCAGGCTGCCGGCTTGTCGCCCGCAGCGCTGGTCTTCGGCGTGGAGGCCGGCGTGTACTGCTCGCGATGCTGACGCTTCGCATCTTTCGCCCGTTTCTGCTTTTCACGGCGGATGCCGCGGTGTCTGTCTGCGCTCATGGACAACTCCTGGTGGTGGGGTGACCGGCATCGGCCGCCCTAAAAAAGTTCGGCGTGCCGTTGCATGCCGACCGGGTGGAGGTTGTACCAGAGCCGGCGCCGGTGGTGCGCGCCGGGTGTGTACGGCAACGCACCGACAAGCGCGGCGTATTCCACGTACAAATGCGCCAGGAGGTGGGAGGCCAATGCGTGATAGCGATGCAGACATAAGGAAAGACGTGGCGGCCATCGGCCGCATCGAAGCTGTGCCCACCTTGCTGCAGGTGCTTTGCGACATCACAGGCATGCGGTTCGTTGCGGTCGCCCGCGTGTCAGACGACACCTGGACGGCGTGTGCCGTTCAGGACAGCATCGGCTTCGGCTTGGCCCCGGGCGGGCAGCTCGAGTTGAACACCACGTTGTGCAAGGAGGTGCGCGAAACCAACGTGCCCATCATCATCGAGCACGCCAGCGACGACACCCAGTACCGCACGCACCACACGCCGCGCACCTACGGCATCGAGAGCTACATCTCGGTGCCCATCGTTCTGCCTGATGACGGTTATTTCGGCAGCCTCTGTGCCATCGACCCCCTTCCCGCGAAGCTGGCCGATCCGTGCATTCTGTCGATGTTCACCCGCTTCGCCGCCCTCATCGGCATGCAATTGCAAAGTGAGCGCCGGAAAACGATGCTGCAATCGGCGCTGCTGGGCGAGCGCGCCACCGGCGAGTTGCACGAGCAACTGGTGGCCGTCCTCAGGCACGACTTGCGCGTGCCGCTCGGTTCCATCGCGATCGGCTGCCAGTTGCTGCAGTCCCGGTCGTCCGACCCACGGGTGGGCCAGGCGGTGGCCAACATTCGCCAGGGCACGAAGCGCATCTCGACTCTCGTCGACGCCGCGCTCGACCCGGTGGGGGGGCGCCTGGGTGGGGCCATCGACATCCAGCTGTCGACCATCGACCGCATCGACCAGGACCTTTACGGTGTGGTGTCCGAACTGCAGGAACTGCACCCCGGGCGCAACATCGAATGGAGCTTCGACTTCCCGCGCCCGATCAGCGCCGACCGGGGTCGCATCCAGCAACTGGCGTTCAACCTGATGAAGAACGCGTTGGTGCATGGCAGCCCGAACGGCCTGGTCAGGCTGACTGCGGGCGACGACGGTGCCAACGTCTCGTTGACGGTCTGGAACGAAGGGCCACCGATTGCGCCGATGGACATTCCGGGACTCTTCACCCCGCTGTGGCGCAGCGGCAATTCAGCCCACGAAGCGCGGCTCGGGCTCGGCCTGCACATCTGCAGCGAGATCGTCAAAGCCCACCAAGGCGAACTGACCGTGGCCTCGTCGGCCGCCGAGGGAACCGCGTTCTGCGTGCGGCTGCCGCAGCCCGCCATGGCGAGGTCGGCCGAAGCGGTTGTTGCCACGCAATAGACCACCGGCTGGCAAGCCCGGTCGTCAAGGGCGGGCGGGTGGAGCGCCCAACCGCTGCGACACCTGGGCTGCGCTGGCACGAAGCTCGCGCGCGATGGCGCCGTCCCAGGTGGTGTCGAACACCGCCGCCGGCCCGATGGCCGTGATCGACAACACCATCGCGCCCATGTGGTCGAACACCGGTGCGGCCATCGCGTTGATGCCCGGCACGACCTCACCCACGGAGCGGCTCAGTCCGCGGGCGCGCACCTCGGCCAGCTGAAGCGCGAATGCGCGCCACGCAGGCAACCTGGCCGGCGGTGGCATGCCCGGTTGGCGCGGTTGGCGCGCTTTGCTCGTCAATGAGGCCGTGGCGCGGTGGCGCTCATCGTCGAGCAACCGCTTCACGAGCGCGGCGTCGAGGTAGGCGCCGAAGAGCCGGCCCGACGCCGTGTGCGTGAGCGAGAACACCGTGCCGTGGCGCATGTTGACGTGCACCGCCGCTGGCGACTCTTCGAGCCGCACGATGGTGGCGCCACGCGTGCCCCAGACCGCCAGCGCCACGGTGTGGCCGATGCGATGCGCCAGCCCGACGATGGCGCTGCTGGCCACCTGCACCGGGTTGGCCTGCTGCAGGCTGATCAGGCCAAGCTGCAAGGCCAGAGGCCCGAGGAAGTAGTGGCCCGTGTCGGCCTGCTGCTCGACCAGGCCAATGCGCCCGAAACTCACGAGATAGGGGTGCGCCTTGGCGGGCGCCATGCAAGCGTCGCGTGCGAGGTCTTTCAACGGCATCGGGCGGGCGTGGTGCACCAGCGCCATCAGCAACTGCCCGCCGACCTCGACACTGCCGATGCCGCGCTGCTCGCGCGCTGCCTTGTCCGTCATCGAAGCCCCTTGTCTGCAAGTCGTTCAGCAAATCGGATTAGACATTGCTTGATGCACAGCCTACCATCGCCTCTTCGCTTAGAGCAAACGGATTCGGTTTAGCCAAATCAATGGGCTGGATTCCTGCGACGACGATGAACGCCCCATCCACCGACTACCAGCAGTTGCGCTTCGATTACGTTCGCCATGCCGACCAGGGCTCGGCGGAACCGGCACGTCACCCTGTCGTGGTCGTCGGCGCCGGCCCGGTGGGCTTGGCGCTGGCCATCGACCTGGCGCAGCAAGGTGTGCCCGTGGTGCTGCTCGACAACGACTGCACGCTCTCGACCGGCTCACGTGCCATCTGCTTCGCCAAGCGAACGCTCGAAGTCTTCGACCGGCTCGGCTGTGGCGAGCGCATGGTGGCCAAGGGTGTGTCGTGGAGCGTGGGCAAGGTGTTCTTCCAGGGCGAGCTGGTCTACCGCTTCGATCTGCAGGCGCAAAGTGGCCACGCGCGGCCAGCGTTCATCAACTTGCAGCAGTACTACGTCGAGGGCTACCTCGCTGAGCGTGCCTCGGAACTGCCGCTGATCGACATCCGCTGGCAGAACAAGGTGGTCGGCATCGAGCAGCACGCCGACCATGCGCTGCTGACCATCGACACGCCGGACGGGCCGTACGCCCTGCGCGCTGACCATGTTGCCGCCTGCGACGGCAGCCGCTCGACCGTGCGGCAGCTCATCGGCCAGGAGACCCAGGGCCGCGTGTTCCGTGACCGGTTCTTGATTGCCGACGTGAAGATGAAACTGGACCACCCGGCCGAACGTTGGTTCTGGTTCGACCCGGCCTTCCACCCGAACCAGAGTGTTCTGCTGCACAAGCAGCCCGACGGCGTCTGGCGCATCGACTTCCAGCTCGGTTGGGACGCTGACCCCGAGGAAGAGAAGAAGCCACACCGCATCATTCCAAGGGTCAAGGCGCTGCTCGCCAGCAGCGACATGCGCGATGCGGAATTCGAGCTGGAGTGGGCGAGCGTCTACACCTTCGCCTGCCTGCGCATGCCACGCTTTCGAGTGGGCCGCGTGCTGTTTGCAGGTGACGCTGCGCACGGCGTGTCGCCGTTCGGTGCGCGCGGGGCGAACTCGGGTGTGCAGGACGCCGAGAACCTGGCCTGGAAGCTGGCCCACGTGGTGCACGGATCGGCCCCAGACGCACTGCTCGACACCTACGCCGACGAGCGCGAGTTCGCGGCCGACGAGAACATTCGCCATTCCAGCCGCGCGACCGACTTCATCACGCCAAAGAGCGAGATCAGCCTGCTGTTCCGCAATGCCGTGTTGAGCCTCGCCCGGCATCACCCATTCGCACGCATGCTCGTGAACAGCGGGCGCCTGTCGGTGCCGGCGGTCTTGCACGCGTCGGCCTTGAACACGCCTGACGCTGACGGCTTCACGGGCTGCGTGCCACTCGGCTCGGCCGCCCCCGACGCCCCGGTACAACACCCCGACGGCAGCAGCGATTGGCTGCTGCACCACCTTGGTGGCGGCTTCACTGCCCTGGTGTACGGCGACGCAACCGGGCGCCTGGAGACGATGGTGCGAAAGGCGGCAGCCGGCACGGAGGCGATCAACATCGTCAGCGTGGCGCCGGCAGGGACCGCATGCAGCCATGCGCAACTGCTCGACCTCGAGGGCGTGGTGGTAAAGCGCTACGGTGTGCAGCCGGGCAGCGTGGTGCTGATGCGGCCCGATCAACACGTGTGCGCGCGCTGGCACGCGCCGACGCCGGCTGCGGTGCGTGCGGCACTGCGCCGCGCACTGGCCCTTCCACCGGCAACGACACCGGAACTGGCCTAGACCACTTCAATAACCGCCCATGAACCTCATCACCGAACCGAACCTGAGCGCGCCGGACGACTTCTATGAGGCGCTGATCGACACGCACCGCGAACTCGCCCTCGCGCAAAGCCACGAGCTCAATGCCAAACTCGTGCTGCTGCTGGCCAACCACATCGGCGCGCAGGGCGTACTCGTGCAGGCGCTGCACGCGGCGCGGGCCAACGTTCTCGAAGGATCGATGCCATGAACGACACCCCATTGCAATACCAGTCGGGCTTCGGCAACGAATTCGCGACCGAGGCCGTCGCCGGTGCCCTGCCGCAAGGCCGCAACAGCCCGCAGCGCTCGCCGCTGGCGCTGTACCCCGAGCTGCTGTCGGGCACGGCGTTCACGGCGCCCCGCGCCGAGAACAGGCGCAGCTGGCTGTACCGGCGCCAGCCGTCGGTGGTGTCGGGCCGCTATGAGCTGATGCCCGCATCGGCATGGCGAACCGGCGGCGACGCGGTCGTGCCCGTCCCACCTTTGCCGCCCGAGCCGCTGCGCTGGGCGCCGTTCCCGATCACCGACGCGCCGGCCGACTTCATCGACGGCATGCACACGCTGGCCGCGAACGGCGACGCCGAAGCGCAGGTCGGCGTGGCTGCGCACGTGTACCTGGCCACTCGCTCGATGGCGCGGCGCGCCTTCGTCAACGCGGACGGCGAGATGCTGATCGTGCCGCAGCAGGGGCGCCTCACGCTCGTCACCGAGCTGGGTGCGCTCAGTGTTGCGCCCGGCGAGTTGGCGGTGCTGCCACGCGGCGTGGCCTTCAAGGTCGAGTTGCCAGACGGCCCCGTGCGCGGCTACGTGTGCGAGAACTACGGGGCGCACTTCCGCCTGCCCGAACTCGGCCCCATCGGCTCGAACGGGCTCGCGAATGCGCGTGATTTCCTCGCACCCGTGGCTGCGTTCGAAGACACATCGGGTACCTATGAACTGATCAAGAAGTCCGGCGGCCACCTGTGGCGCGCGCCGATGGGGCACTCGCCGTTCAACGTGGTTGCATGGCACGGCAACCTCACGCCGGTGAAGTACGACACGGCGAACTTCATGACCATCGGCTCGATCAGCTTCGACCACCCCGACCCGTCGATCTTCACGGTGCTCACCTCGCCCAGCGACACGCCCGGCACGGCGAACTGCGACTTCGTGATCTTCCCGCCGCGCTGGCTGGTGATGGAAGACACCTTCCGCCCCCCCTGGTACCACCGCAACATGATGAGCGAGTTCATGGGCCTGGTGCACGGCGAGTACGACGCCAAGCCCGAGGGCTTCAAGCCCGGTGGCGCGAGCCTGCACAACGCCTTCGTGCCGCACGGGCCGGACGAAGAAGCGTTCGAGCGCGCAAGCAGTGCCGACCTGAAACCGCAGAAGCTCGACCACACGCTCGCCTTCATGTTCGAGAGCCGGCTGCGCTTCATCCCGACCGCGTTCGCCCTGAACAGCCCACAGCGCGACACCCGCTATTCCGACTGCTGGGCCGGCCTGAAAGATCGGTTCGCACCATGAACGACGCAAGCTCCTCGATCAACGACACGTCGAACCCCGAACTGCGCAGCTGGGTCGAATCGGCCAACGCGCCGCGCTGCGACTGGCCGGTGCAAAACCTGCCGTACGGCCGCTTCCGCCGTGCCGGTGGGCCAGCGGTATGGCACATCGGTGTGGCCATCGGCGACCAGGTGCTCGACTTGAAGGCGGCCCTCGAGCGCGGCCGCTGGTCGGCCGAGCAGCAGCGCCTGTTGGCACCGCTGGCGCTGGGTGACCTGAACACGCTGATGGCCGAGCCGGCAGCCGCGCGCAGCAGCTTGCGCGCAGCCTTGTCGGAAGCCTTGCGCGCCGGCAGCGACCAGCAAGCCCTGCTGCAAGCCGCGCTGCTGCCGCAGGCCGAGGCGCTGATGGGCGTGCCCTGCCGCATTTGCGACTACACCGACTTCTACACCGGCATCCACCACGCCACGACCGTCGGCCTTTTGTTCCGCCCCGACAACCCGCTGCTGCCGAATTACAAGTGGGTGCCGATCGGCTACCACGGCCGCGCATCGAGCATCGGCGTGAGCGGCCAGCAGTTCAAGCGCCCGCACGGCCAGCTCAAGGGCACTGCCGATGCGCCGCTGCTGGCCCCGAGCCAACGCGTGGACTACGAGTTGGAACTCGGCGTGTTGATCGGCCCGGGCAATGCGCTGGGCGAGCCGATTGCCATCGTGGACGCCGAAGCGCACCTGTTCGGCGTGTGCCTGCTCAACGACTGGTCGGCGCGCGACTTGCAAGCCTGGGAGTACCAGCCGCTCGGCCCGTTCCTGGCCAAGAACTTCGCGACGACGGTGTCGCCATGGGTCGTGACGCTCGACGCGCTGGCACCGTACCGCAGCGCCTTCACGCGCCCCCCCGGCGACCCGCAACCATTGCCTTACCTCGACTCGCCATTCAACCGCAGCCAAGGCGCGTTCGACATCGAGTTGTCGGTGTGGCTGCAGACGCAGCGCATGCGCGATGCGGGCGAGGCGGCGGTGCGCTTGTCGCAATCGAACGTGGCCGAGGCCGCTTACTGGACGCTCGCGCAGCTGATCACGCACCACACGGTCAGTGGCTGCAACCTGCAACCCGGCGACCTGCTGGGTTCGGGCACGCTGTCGGGGCCGCTGCCTGCGCAAGGCGGCTCGCTGCTGGAGCTGTCGCAGGGTGGCAAGCAGCGCATCACCTTGCCGAACGGCGAGACACGCGCGTTCATGGAAGATGGCGACACGATCACGCTGCGTGGCCACTGCGAACGCGCGGGCGCAGCGCGGATCGGTCTCGGTGAGGTGAGCGGCACGCTGCTGCCGGCCAACCTTGTCAACGCCGCGCTGGCGCCGGGCTAGCGCCGCACCGGCGCCGCCTTAGCGCGACAACGCCAGCTTGATCCCGAAGCCGACGAGAAAAACGCCGGCGATCTTCTGGAAGCCATTCGCCACCGCCGGCGCGGCGCGCAGCCGTTCGGCCAGGAAGTGCGTGAGCGCCACAACGATCAGGCCGTAGGCGAGTGTGAGCGCGGCGATGGTGGCGGCCATCACGCCGAAGGTCAGCACACCCTGGTGGCGAGCCGGGTCGACGAACAGCGGGAAGAACGCCATGTAGAACACGATGGCCTTCGGGTTCAGCAGCGTGATGATGAACGCCTGCTTGAAGTACAGGCGCGGCTGGATGTCGAGCACCGGCGCGCCGCCCGGCTTCGCGCGGATCATGCGCAGGCCCAGCCACGCAAGGTAGGCCGCGCCCAGCCATTGCACCGCGTGGAAGGCTGGCGGATAGGCCGACAGAAGTGCTGCCACACCGGCCACCGCCAGCCACATCAGCACCTGGTCGCCCACGATCAGGCCGAACGTTGCGGCCACGCCGCCGCGCACGCCGCCCTTGCCGGTCGAGGTGATGAGCGCCAGGTTGCCGGGGCCGGGGATCAACAGGAACACGATGATCGCCACCACGAAGGCGGGGTAGTCTGCAATGCCGAACATGGTGTGGGCTCCGGTGGGGTGGCGCCTCGGAATGCTACGCCTGCGCGGCTGCGATAATCGGTGCCCGCCCCACTCGACAGCCACTGGATGAACACCATGTACCGCTGGGCCCTCGCGGGCCTTCTGGCCGCGACCCTTGCCACCCCCGCTGCCGCCCAGGTGCAGCGCAACTTCCCCGCCACCGCCCTGCGCGGAACCTTGCTCATCGGCGAGCCGCCGGAAATCGCGCTCAACGGCAAACCGGCCAGGCTGGCTCCCGGCGCGCGCATTCGTGGGCAGGACAACATGGTGCAGATGTCGGGCGCCTTGTCGGGCGCCAAGCTGCTGGTCCACTACACGGTGGACACCTACGGCCTGGTGAAGGACGTGTGGATACTCCGACCCGAAGAAGCCGCCGTTCGCCCCTGGCCCGCCACGCCGGAGCAGGCCGGAACGTGGACCTTCGATCCGACCGCGCAGACCTGGACCAAGCCATGAGCGGCACGCAGGACGACGCCAAGCGCAGCGGCAAGAAGGTCTTCATCAAGACATTCGGCTGCCAGATGAACGAATACGACTCCGGCAAGATGGCCGACGTGCTGCACGCGGCGCAAGGCTATGAGCCGACAAACAATGTGGACGAGGCCGACCTGATCCTCTTCAACACCTGCTCGGTGCGCGAGAAGGCTCAGGAGAAGGTGTTCAGCGACCTGGGCCGCGTCAAGCACCTGAAGGCCCGCGGCGTGCTGATCGGCGTGGGCGGCTGCGTGGCCAGCCAGGAAGGCGCGGCCATCATCGCTCGCGCGCCTTATGTCGACCTGGTGTTCGGCCCCCAAACGCTGCACCGGCTGCCCGACATGCTTAACGAGCGCGCGCGCCAGCAGCGCCCGCAGGTGGACATCAGCTTCCCCGAGATCGAAAAGTTCGACCACCTGCCACCGGCCCGCGTGGAGGGCGCGAGCGCGTTCGTCTCCATCATGGAGGGTTGCTCGAAATACTGCAGCTACTGCGTGGTTCCGTACACGCGCGGCGAAGAGGTGTCGAGGCCGTTCGACGACGTGCTCGACGAAGTGGCAGGTCTGGCCGACCAGGGCGTGCGGGAAGTGACGCTGCTCGGCCAGAACGTGAACGCGTACCGCGGCACCATGGGCGACACGGCCGACATGGCCGACTTCGCGTTGCTGATCGAGTACGTGGCCGAGATTCCCGGCATCGACCGCATCCGCTACACCACCAGTCACCCAAACGAGTTCACGCAGCGGCTCGTCGACGTGTACGACCGCGTACCGCAACTCGTGAGCCACCTGCACCTGCCGGTGCAGCACGGCAGCGACCGCATCTTGATGGCGATGAAGCGCGGCTACACCGCGGTGGAATACAAGAGCACGATCAGAAAGCTGCGTGCAGTGCGGCCGGGCATCAGCCTGTCCAGCGACTTCATCGTCGGCTTTCCCGGCGAGACCGAGGCCGACTTCGGCGCGATGATGACGCTGATCGACGACGTCGGCTTCGACGACAGCTTCAGCTTCGTGTTCAGCCCGCGCCCCGGCACCCCGGCCGCAGCGCTGGCCGACGACACGCCGCAAGTCGACAAGATGGCCCGCCTGCACCGCTTGCAGAAGGCGATCACGCAGAGCGCTCGAAGCATCAGCGACTCTCGTCTGGGCACGGTGCAGAAGGTGCTGGTCGAAGGCCCCTCACGCAAGGACGCGCTGGAGCTGACTGGCCGTACCGAGTGCAACCGCATGGTCAACTTCAAGGGTCACTCGCGGCTGATCGGGCGCATGGTCGAGGTGGCCATCACCGCGGTCAACACCCACTCGCTGCGCGGCGAAGTGGTTCAGCGCGATGTCGAGACGTTGACCGCCTGACGGCTCAGCGCGCCCGGTTCAGCGTCAGCGCCGGCGCGGCCGGAAGCCCACCCACCACAGCGCCACGGCGCACGCCAGCACCATCGCGCCGTAGGTGGCCATCTTGCCGTCGTGGCCGAACACCACCAGTCCGGCGACCAGCACCGAGGCGCCGCACAATGACGCCCACGCGCCCAGGCGCAACCAGGGTGCGCCCTTGAGTTCGCGGCGCCAAAGCAGCTTTGCGATCAGCGATGCCAACAGCCCCACGCCCAGCGCAGGGGCAAAGAAGTTGGCCAGGTGCCAAATGGCGTCGATCGGGCCCAATGGTCTTCCTTTCAGGGCGGGCCGAGACGGGTTGACGCTGGCCGGCGAGAGTGCAACACTGTCACGTAAACTTGACATAGAGTCGTGACAGTACAGGTTGACACTGCGTCGCGTCCCGCAAAATTTTATAATTCACCATGACTGTTTTTGCCCTGGGCTTGAACCACACCACCGCGCCGCTGGATCTGCGCGGCCGGTTTGCGTTCACACCCGAGCAACTGGCGCCGGTCCTGCGCGGGTTCCGCGAGCGGATGCAACGTGTCAGCGAAGTCGCCATCGTGTCCACCTGCAACCGCACCGAAGTGTATGTGGGCGCCCGGCCCGAGCTGGTTGCGCCGGCCGTCGAATGGCTCGCCGGCGTCGGTCAGGTGCCGCCGCAAACCCTGCGCGAGCACTCCTACGTGCTCGAAGGCGGCGAGGCCGCGCGGCATGCATTCCGCGTGGCCAGCGGGCTCGATTCGATGGTTCTCGGCGAGCCGCAGATCCTCGGCCAGTTCAAGCAGGCCGTGCGCGAGGCCGAGACCGCCGGCACGCTAGGCGGCAGCCTGCACCAGATGTTCCAGCGCTCCTTCGCCGTTGCGAAAGAGGTACGCACCGCGACCGAGATCGGCGCTCACTCGATCAGCATGGCGGCCGCGGCGGTGCGGCTCGCGTCGCAACTCTTCGAAGACCTGCGCGAGACGAAGGTGTTGTTCGTCGGCGCGGGTGAAATGATCGAGCTCGTGGCCACGCACTTCGCGGCGCGTCAGCCGCGCGCGGTGGCGGTAGCCAACCGCACGCTGGAACGGGGCGAGAAGCTCGCCGGCCGCTTCGGCGCCGAAGCCATGCGGCTGGCTGACCTGCCGGCGCGTCTGGCCGAGTTCGACATCGTGATCTCCTGTACGGCCAGCTCGGTACCCATTATCGGCCTGGGCGCGGTCGAGCGCGCGTTGAAGCAGCGCCGCAAGCGCCCGATGTTCATGGTCGACCTGGCCGTGCCGCGCGACATCGAACCTGAAGTGGCACG